>Ga0302209_10000477_pt1 | contig 18708 bp, 9 predicted proteins | sample II_Fen_E3_1_FD_194574 | JGI IMG/M metagenome (GOLD analysis project Ga0302209, IMG submission 194574) | Peat permafrost microbial communities from Stordalen Mire near Abisko, Sweden - II_Fen_E3_1 | ecosystem: Environmental > Terrestrial > Soil > Wetlands > Permafrost | place: Sweden: Abisko...
CCTTTTATTATTTACAACCCCTTAAAATCAGCATTATGAATTATGACGAGAATAAAGGAATGTATTTTCCTTCGGAAGAGATTTTAAATCAAGCTAATGTAAAAGAATATGAAAACCTGTACAGGTTTTCAATAGAGAACAGGGATCAGTTTTGGGCAGATCAGGCCGAACATCTCGAATGGTTTAAGAAATGGGATAAAGTGGTGGATGATACCAATAAACCTTTTTATAAGTGGTTTGAAGGTGGAAAAATCAATATCGTGCACAATGCCATAGACCGTCATTTAAAGACAGCTAATCGCAATAAATTAGCCATCATATGGGAAGGTGAAAATGGAGATGTCCGCACATTCTCGTATCATGCATTAAACCGCGAGGTTTCTAAATTTGCCAATATCCTGAAAAGCATGGGGGTTAAGAAAGGCAATATCGTTACAATTTACATGCCTCAGATACCCGAACAGTTGTTCGCTATGCTTGCATGTGCAAAAATAGGGGCTGTTCACAGTGTGGTTTATGGAGGCTTCAGTCACGAAGCTCTTTCGGAAAGGATAAAAGATGCAGAAAGCAGGGTGGTAGTCACAGCCGATGGTGGTTTTCGAAGAGGAAAAATAAATGATCTCAAAAGTATTGTCAACGAAGCTGTGGTGTTGTGCCCCACGGTTGAAGTGGTAATTACGGTAAAGAGGACTCAGCAGGATGTATATATGGAAAGTGACAGGGATTACTGGTATCATGACCTTGAATCACTTCCTATTGCCAGCCCGAAATGTGAAACTGAAGAAACTGATGCCAATGATATGCTGTTTTTATTATATACATCAGGCTCTACCGGCAAACCCAAGGGAATGATTCATACTCATGGCGGATACAGCGTATATACATCTACCACACACCGAATGATTTTTGATATTAAACCCGAAGACCGTTTTTGGTGTGCTGCCGATCCCGGATGGATTACTGGACACAGCTATATGGTTTATTCGCCGTTGATCAATGGTTCCACAATTTTTATGTACGAAGGTGCTCCGAATCATCCTTATCCAAACCGTTGGTGGCGTATGATTGAGAAATACGGCATCAATATTCTCTATACATCACCGACAGCTATACGCGGATTAATGCGTTTTGGCGATTCATGGGTTGCCCGTCACGATTTAAGTTCCCTGCGATTGTTAGGTTCAGTGGGTGAACCGATCAATCCAGAAGCCTGGCGTTGGTATTACAAAGTGGTGGGGAATGAAAAATGCCCGATCATGGATACCTGGTGGCAGACCGAAACAGGTGGTTGTATGATTACCCCCTTGCCAATAATGCCCTTAAAGCCGGGATCTGCCTCAAAACCTTTTTTTGGCATCGAAGCGGGTGTTGTTGATGAAAATCATAATGATGTTAACCCCGGTGAAGAAGGGGCTTTAGTCATTAAGAGTATATGGCCCGGACTGGCTGCAGGAATCTACAAAGACCCTCAGAAATTCATTGATACGTATTGGAAGAAATACGAAAAAGAAGGATGGTATCATCCCGGTGATTCGGCAAGGATTGACAATGACGGTTATATCTGGGTGCTTGGACGCAGTGATGATGTGATTAAAGTAAGTGGTTACCGGCTTGGCACGGCTGAAATAGAAAGTGCATTAATCAGTCATCCTTCCGTAGTTGAATCAGCAGTAATTCCATTGCCACACAGCTTGAAGGGGAATGCTATTCATGCATTCGTCATTTTAAAAACCGGAGTGTCTCCTTCCCGTGAACTTGAAACTGAATTAAAGAACCATGTATCGACCATGATGGGACCTATTGCTCGTCCCGAAGAAATACTTTTTACCGAATCATTGCCCAAAACCCGTAGCGGCAAAATTATGCGCCGCGTTCTTAAAGCCAGGGCACTGGGACAGGACGAAGGGGATCTCTCGACGTTGGAGGAATAGATTTTTGTTTCACGTTTCGCGTTCCGGGTTCCGCGTTCTGCGTTCCGTGTTCTGCGTTCCGTGTTCTGCGTTCCGTGTTCCGCGTTCTGCGTTCCGTGTTCTGCGTTCCGTGTTCTGCGTTCAACGTTTCATGTTCAGCGTTAAATGTTTTGTTAGTAGTTGTTTTTAGATGTCGGGAATATTTTCAGATATACCAATTGCCGGATGTTACATTTTTTAATGAAGAATTATGAAACTCGGAACGCAAAACACGGAACACGGAACGCGGAACACGGAACACGGAACACGGAACACGGAACGCGGAACACGGAACACGGAACGCAAAACACGGAACACGGAACACGGAACGCAAAACACGGAACACGGAACACGGAACACGGAACACGGAACACAGAACTCGGAACACGGAACACGAAGCGCTTAACTCTTCTTTGCCGGTGCTCCTACAAAACTCGTATTGGCAGGAAGTGTTTCACTTTTCATGAGTACAGACAGCGGCTCGAGGGATGATCCATCCTCCATGTTGGAATCGTACAATACGACTGCCATTCCACCAACACTGCATTGTTTGCCGATAGTGACATACGACATTTTCATCACCCGGTCTTCAAACAGGTGAGTCTGAAGTGTACAGTTGTCATTTAATGATGAGTAATCATCAATTTTGACAAGGTCAAATTCAGTGATCTGGGTAGTGTACAGGCAAACCTCTTTCCCTATTTTGCATCCCAGAAACCGCAATGGATATTTGATAAACGGTGTACCGGTCAGTATGTTCAGAAAGAACAGCACTAAAAAATTCTCATAAATACCGGTTACCAGTTCACTTCGCCATACATAATTGCTCCAGAGTGGTTTTTTGGAAGGTTTGTATTTCCCGATGATCACCCATTTAAAAAGGGCGGTTATCAGAACGCCAATGATTGATGCAGCCACATAAAGGAATGGAAACACAATAAAAAGCTCCCAAAGTTCTCTTTCTACCTGTAAATAAGATACCGCATTGGTAATAAGTGATGCCAGCAGGATAAAGAAGGTGGTTGGAAGCACAACCCTGAAAAATTCTATGCAATAACGCAAAATAAATAACTTCCTGGTTGGTTTGTAGGTACGTTCTGCCGAAAAATCATGGTTAATATCCCTTTTTGGCAAGTATACTGCCGGTGATCCGAACCAGGATGTGCCATCTTTTGCCGGTAAATCTTTGCTGCTCATTTTCGAAAGAACGCCTACAAGTACATCGTTACCCAATCGTGTATCAGGGCTTATCACTGCACTGTTACCAATAAAAGTCCTGTTGCCGATGTAGGTTTTTGCAATGGTAATGAAACCGTTGCGAACATGACTTGCACCGATTGAAACCGAATCAGCCAGAAAACATTCATCGCCGGTCACCAGTAAATCGGGTGAAATAAATTCGACGGTGGATATCTCAACCCTTTTCCCCATTTTGACACCCAGCATTCTGAACCATATCTGGAGGTAAAGAGTGGTATACAGGGTTCCTATAACCTGAAGGCTCAATTTCATAAGTTGATCGAAGAACCATTTTTTATAATAAAATACACTGTCGATGGGATATTTTCCTTCTTTAATGTTTCCCAGTAACATCCATTTTAAAAGAGTGATGATGCAGGTTAATAATACTACAAATGAAACACCTACACAAATTGTCAACCACAGAAAATGATAACTTTCGTTCGAATAATCGAGATGGGTAATTAACATCATTCCCGGGAAATAAGCTAACATTGTAATAAGAGGAATTAAAAACACACTAAGGAAAAATAATACGGTGTTGCGTACCGACCATAGATTCTGCCTTTCCTGAGACCGGTTCGTGCTAATTTTCATTGCCGGTGATCCTCCCCAGTTTTCGTTTTGTGGTATTGCACTCCACTCGGGTATCAGGGTCAGGTCTTCAATGGAAGAGTTTTTTCCCATTTTGCAGTTCTGAGAAAGGCAACAACGGGTTCCTACGAACGAATCATCTTCTATTTCAATGCTTCCAATATTTATATACCCATCGGCAATGGTATATCCACGCAAGTGCGAATCGGTACAAATACTCACATTCTCACCAACGGTCAGTAAGTCGAATGCAGAAATAGCCGAAGTATTGATATATGCGTTTTTCCCTATCTTTGCTCCAACGCAGCGAAGGAAAATATTCATCAAATTAGTTCCTGTAAAATAGACGATGGGGCAAATGTTGATAACCTTATCCACAATCCAGAACCTGAAATAGTAGCTTCCCCACAATTTGAATTTCCCCGGTTTAATTCGGCCGATTACCGCCCATTTAAAAACAATGGCAAATAAAGTAAGGATAGGCAATAGTGCAAAATACATCAACAACATCATTCCCAATGATTCAACGATTCCCAGTTCTGCCTGATAGTAGTATGAATAAACAAAAAATGGTCCCAGCCATTCAAGTCCGAAAAGCAGTATCAGAAAAAACATGGATATTCCCTGAAAGAAAGAACAGGTATAGTAGCTTAACCTGGATGGTTTATGAATATCCCTCCCTTTTTGGGGAACTTCCTCCTTCGGAGGTTTGTTTTTCTCAAGCTCACGTGCCAGATCGGAAAGTACAGGGAACTTGTATACATCTACTACCGACATGTTTTCGAATATATGTTGTTCACGCATTTCCGAGACTACCAGCGCTGCCAGCAAGGAATGTCCGCCTAATTCATCAAAAAAGTTGTCGTCCATCGAAATGTTATCACGCTGGATGTGTTTTGCTATAATTCTCACCATCTCGCGTTCAATAAATGAAGTGGGTGGAATTATTTTCTTTTGAGAAGAGAAGGTAAGCGGCATTTTCGGTACCGGTAACTTCTTACGGTCTATTTTCTGACTCGAAGTCATGGGCAATGAGTCAATGCTGTCCAGTGTGGACGGAATCATATAATAGGGAAGTTTCAAACGTAACAGATTGGCAATACCTTCCCTATCAAACTGTTCGTTACTCTTTGAAACAACGTATGCTGATAGCTGTTGGGAGTTGGCATCCAGTGCGACTGCGGCCGCCTGGACACCTTTACATTGCATAAGCAGCCACTCAATCTCCGACAGTTCCACCCTGAAACCGCGGACTTTTACCTGGGCATCGGATCTGCCTAAAAATATGATTTCTCCGTTTGTTGCCTTTTTTGCCAGATCACCGGTGCGGTAGTATCTATCGGTAACTCCGTTATACCGGTCTGTTTCAATAAATTTCTGTGCTGTCAGTTCTTCCCGGTTCAGGTATCCACGGGCAACACTATTCCCTCCAATCAGTATTTCGCCTTCTTCACCATCTGATACCACTGATAACTGATCGTTCACTATTAAAACATCATAGCCCGGCAAAGACTGACCGATGGTGACCGGTACATTCGGTTTTAAAATCTGGAAGGTGGCAATTACTGTTGCCTCTGTCGGACCATACGTGTTATATACCATTCTGCCTGGTGTACACCAGCGGTTGGCTATGTCTGAAGAGCAAACTTCACCTCCAAAGATAAGGATCTTTAATCCGGGTATATCTTCCTTTACCATTGAAAGCAGGGTAGGGGTACATGATAAAAAACTAATATTCAGCTTATTCATGATTGACGAAAACCTGTCGCCCGAACGCATGATATCGAAAGTGCCAATGACCAGGGTGGCTCCCACGGATAGGGGTACCCATATTTCCTCCACCGAGGCATCAAATGACACGGAAAATCCCTGTAATGCCCTGAAAGAACTGTCAATAGGATAAATTAATTGTGCCCCACGAATGTAATTAACTACATTCCGGTGTTCAAGCAGCACTCCTTTCGGCTTTCCGGTTGTACCTGATGTGTAAATAATGTAACATAAATTGTTGGTAGATCGATTAGTCACCACTGGTTTTGAATCGGGATATCTATCCATTTCTTCCAGTTGGCTGTCAATGTTGAAAAGGGATGACGATTTCAACTCCGAACCGATTCGTTGGAGTATGCTGTCCGAAGTAATAATCAGTTTAGCTCCTGAGTCTTCCATAATAAAATTCACCCTGTCAGCAGGAATCTCCGGGTCAAGGGGAATGTAAGCTGCTCCAGACTTAAGGACACCAAGCATGGTAATGGGCACAAAAGCACATCGTGGAAGGAGTATCACAACTTTATCATCGGGTAAAATCCCTTTAGAAAGAAGATAGTTTGCCAACCTGTTTGCCAGTTGTTCAACCTGCCGATAGGTATAACGGATTTCTCCCTGTTCAATGGCAATAGTATCCGAATGCATTTCTGCCGCTTTATCAATAAAATCGTCTAAGAACATAAAGTAAAGTATTTGATTAAGATTCTATATTACAACAATCAACTTTAAGAATCGTTTAAAATAGTGAATAATAATTATTCTTTCTTCAAAAAAAAGGCTTTTAAAATTTAATAAAAGAAGTAATCCATTTAAAATCAACATCCATTTAAATAATTTATTACCGAAAAGGAATAATAGAAAAAACTTTTATTTAAATATTAATATTCACTTAGACTGTAAATCATGACAGAAGTTTAAAGGGCTGAATGAGTTGATGTGATGATAAGATGATGAGTTGATGTGATAATGTGATGATGTGATGAAGAGTTGATGTGTTGATGTGATGATAAGATGATGAGTTGATGTGATGATAAGATGATGTGATGATGTGATGATATGATGATGTGATAATAAGATGATGAGTTGATGTGATGATATAAGGGTGTCTGATTTAATGTTGGATGTGGTGACGGGCATTTTTCACATTAAAATATAAAACAATATTAAATGACAGTTTAATTTGGATGGAATGTGTAGTTTTGTATGAAAAATTAATCGCTATTAAATTAAACACGGAAAGATTGAGTCATGTTTATTTATAAATAAAAGGATTCCTATCCAACATTTTTAAAATTAAACTGTTAAACATTAAGTATATTTATATAGATTCTGTATCCAATTTACTTCCTTAATTAGGATTGTTTTAAGTCCTAGGTTTAAAATTTAATACAGGTCTGTTTTCATGATTATAATTCTATTTATATTATTCATTATGATAACGTTATCCATTGGATTGTTAATTGTAGTCATAGCCTTGTATTATGCTTTTCAGGGTAAGCCGGTTACCATTGATGCAAATAAATATAAACTTAATGGCAGACTTTACGGGAAAGCAGGTGTTCACAGGCATGGTTCAGCCATTCTATTCCTTTCGGGATGGTATCCAACTACTCGCAGAGTAACGACTTCAAATTTTTATGCCGGTTTCAGTGCCCGTAAAAGAAATAATATTTGTCTGACTGTTTCATTAAGAGGCATGGGAAGTGAAGGTGATATCAATGTGTTGACCCGTACTGATTTTCTGGATGATGTTATCGCAGCTTACGATTATCTGGCAAATACTGAAGGTGTCAATAAAGAAGACATACGGGTTGTTGGTGAAAGCTTTGGTGGTTACCTGGCCTGTATACTATCTACAATACGTCCGGTAAAAAAGATGGCATTGCGCGTACCAACCGATTTTTCGAATGAAGGCTTCGCTGATATACCACAAATAAAGATGTCCGGCAAATTATCCAACGAATGGAAAAATCAAAAACATTCATTCGCAGAGAGCTATGCATTAAAGGCCATCAATGAATACACAGGTTACCTAATGATGGTTGCATCCGAGAAAGATAATTTTGTACCTATTCAGACCACAGAAAATTACCTGGCTGCTGTTAATGATACTTCAAAACTCGAGTACCTGTTTATGAAAAAGGCAAGCCATAGTATGTTTCATCCAAAGTTACAATGGGATTATACCCGGAAATTATTGAATTGGCTGCGATTATAACTATCCTATTCAACCATCAGCTTCCTGTATGAAGCATTTGCATGAAAGGCTTCACTCATTATTGAAAAGTTACCCTGGTATTTTGAATTCAATTATATAAATAAATAGTTAGATGTTGAGAACAATCATTAGAAACAGACTCTTTTACCGGGAATTTATCATCCTTTTCCTGTTATTTACTTCCGGATGTAAAACTATTAACAGTCCTGTATTTGGAGGCACAGTAAAAGATATTGATGGCAATATATACAATACAGTGACAATTGGATCACAAACCTGGATGATGGAGAATCTGAAAACTACCCATTACAATAACAACACCGCCATTCCCATGGTAACCGACAGTGCCGGCTGGAAAAAACTTAAAACGCCCGGCTTTTGCTGGTACAACAATGATTCTACTTCAAATAAAAATGCCTTAGGGGCATTATACAACTGGTATGCTGCCGACACTGCAATTTTAGCTCCCACAGGTTGGCGCGTGCCCACCGAAGATGACTGGAATCTGCTGGAAAGCAATGTCTCCGTTTACTTATATGCTTCAGGGTCATTAGCAAAGATATTGGCTTCAAATAACGGTTGGAACAAATCATTAAATACAGGAGCTATCGGAAACAATCTTCTGTTAAATAACAGTTCGGGATTTACAGCACTTCCGGGCGGTTCACGCGAAAATTATATTCATTCATTCAACTCCATCGATTCAACGGGTGTCTGGTGGAGTTCGACCTATAAATCGGACACTACAGGTTTAAGCATGCTTATGCGATGTGATTTAAATTCTGTGGACAGAACTTCTAAGCACAAATGGAAAGGGCTATCCGTTCGATGCGTAAAAAATCAGAATTAATAGAATACATACTATATTAATCTGAATAGTGAATTTTGATATCTCTTTATGAATGCTCCTTTTTATATCCAGATTAAATATAAAGCATTTTTGAAAGGATATTAAATATAAAAAAGAATATTAAGGGACTGTCTTTAAACCGGATGGTCTCTTTTTATTTAATAGACTGTTCCTGATTTATTCCAGCCGTTTCCCATCAACTATTTAGTTTATGATCTGATAAAAGTTCTGATAAATTTGTACTGATACTCTTGTTTAATTTAGACATCAAGTTTTTAAAGAGAATCCGGAATAATGGATTTATTCTGTTTAATTTTCTTATCCATCCATCCAATCTTTCTCGTAATGACTGTTTAAAAGGCTTCATGTGTTAAAATTATTTCATTACGATTTCATCTATTCCGCTTTAGGGGGCATTCTATCAACTTTATATTTACACAAAAAAATAGCGATTAATCGGATTCGATAAATAATACGATCTCTTTTTGTTTTTGTATAGTCCGGATAATATTCGCATCCGGTTTTCCAATAATCAATATATAATCAATATATAATCAATAAAAAAGCAATTAATAAGCATTCTTTATATAGTAATTGATTATTTATTAGTTATAATTTATTTACTCTAAGATTATAAATAATTTGTTTGCAAACCGGATGCGATCAAATCATGGAGCAAAAGTGAAGGGGATGATAAGTGATTCCTGTTCACTTAAATGACCACAAAAAATTGGTTGTTGAATTTTCAGGAAACAATTAAGAAAATCACATTCAAATTCTATAGATTCAAAATTAAGACGTTTAAATCAGAATGATAATTTATCAAATCTCAATATTGGTATTTGATATTGTAAATCATTCATTATTATCCTCATATAAAGAAACAGGGAGTTGTCCATGCACGGTTAGCTCCCTGTTTCTTTTGTTTTAAGAGAGTATAATCACTCATTAAATTCACATAAAAATGATTTTTGTATCAAAAATACATGATGTTGAAACAATTTTGACAGGTTTTGGTAATTATAGCTTCTATTTTTGCAACGTGATATTTCAATAAATTCAATGAGTGAAATATCTCGTATCAGCATAATACAAAGTAAATAAACTGATAGAATGGACCAATAAAAAAATCAATTCAAATAATAACCAATAAAATTAAATTATCATGAAGAATTACTTCCTATTTTTTATTTCATTTATAATGACATGAATTAAACACCAAATTTCTCAACCAAGTGTGTGCATTAGCTGCGCAAATAATCTTAAGTTAAATTGATAATTATTAAATCTAAAAAAATCATGAATGAGAAAAGCAAATTTCAAAGCAACATTCTAAGAAAAATGAAACTGTTGGCACTTTTTTGCGGTTTTAGTTTTGCCATAATAGCGCAGACAAAAACGATAAACGGAGTAGTGACTACCTCAGAAAACGGAGAAACCTTAATTGGGGTGACCATTATGGTCAAAGGTACCTCAACAGGTACAGTTACAGATATAAATGGAAAATACTCCATTTCAGTCACGAATAATGATGCCATTTTGGTGTTTTCGATGATTGGAATGAAAAAAGAAGAATTTAAACCCGGAAAATCAGAGGTGCTTAATGTGGTTTTATCACCAGATACTCGGTTAATGGAAGAAATTGTGGTAACAGGTTACTCAACTCAAAAGAAAGCCGATTTGACAGGTGCTGTAACGGTTGTTGATGTAAATGAAATCAAAAAAACTTCTGCAAACAATCCAATGCAGGCCTTACAAGGACGTGCAGCTGGAGTGGATATTACTTCAGATGGTTCGCCAAGCGGTTCTGGAACTACCGTTCGAATTCGCGGTATTGGCACGCTTAACAACAATGATCCGCTTTACGTTATTGATGGAGTACCAACCAAAAGCGGAATGCACGAATTAAATTCGTCGGATATTGAAAGCATTCAGATACTAAGAGATGCCTCAGCAGCAAGTATTTATGGTTCGCGTGCCGGCAATGGCGTTATTATCATTACTACTAAAAAAGGAAAATCCGGAAAGGCGAAAGTAAATTTCGACACATATTTGAGCACATCGCACTATGGAAAAGTTATTGATATGCTCAATACAAAACAATTTGGTCAGGTTCAGTGGAAGGCCATGATGAACAGTGGGGTAGATCCGAATACAAATCAGATTGGGTACATGTATGATTATAGCTACGATACAAACGGTAACCCGGTACTAAATGGTATTAAGGTCCCAAAATATATCGATGCCAGAGACGGAACCAATACCATGTTGTCGGCCAATACTGACTGGTTTGGAGAACTAACCCGACCAGGAATTGCTCAGTCCTATAATCTATCAGTAAGCAGCGGTACTGACAAATCCACCAGCTTTCTTTCGCTTGGTTATTATAACAATCAGGGAACAATTAAAGACACCTACTTCAACCGTTTTTCAGCTCGTATGAATAATTCATACAAGTTACTTGGTGATTTGATTACAGTTGGTGAAAACTTTACAATAAACAATACCGGTGAGCTACAGGCTCCGGATGGCGTTCTTCAACTGGCAATTTTGTCACTTCCAATTATGCCTGTTAAAAAAAACAATGGTGATTGGGGTAGTGTTACCTCCGGTATGCGAGATAGGGATAATCCAGCCCGAATTTTGGATGCCAACAAAGATAATCCTTACAGTTATTGGCGAACTTTTGGTAATGCATACATTGATATTCAGCCAATTAAAAATCTCCATGTAAAAAGTAGTTTTGGCGTTGATTATGGAAATTATTATCAACGTGCATTGACCTATAGTTTTACGGGAAGATTGGGTTCAGACCTCACTTCATCCAAGATAATCCAAAGTCATTCAATGAAATGGTCGTGGACTAACACGGCAACCTATGATTTTAAAATAGACAAGAATCAATTCAATTTACTTGCCGGTACCGAATTTATAAATCAGAAAGATATAAACTTTTCAACTGAAAGAAGAACTTACGAACTTGAAGATCCAAATTATATGTGGCCATCAGCAGGTGTTGGTGAAATGTATTCAACCGGTGGAGCAACGGGTTATTCATTAAGTTCACTTTTCGGTAAAATTGATTATGCTTATGACGACAAATATCTGGCTTCTGTAACTCTCAGAAACGATGGCTCTTCACGATTCGGTATTGACAATCGTTATGCAACTTTTCCAGCAGTTTCGGCCGGTTGGCGTATCAGCCAGGAAAAATTTATGAACGAGTTGAAAAGCACTATTTCTGATTTGAAATTCCGTGTAGGTTGGGGTCAAACAGGTAATCAGGAAATAGACAATTATGCTAATCGTTCTATAATTATTGCCAATTATATTGGTTCTACCGGCGCCGGAATTAATACAGGAAGTGCTTATGATATAACTGGTGCAGGTTCGGGCATATTGCCTTCTGGTTATATGATTACACAACGTGCAAACGACAAAATAAAATGGGAAACAACTACACAAACCAATGTTGGTCTTGATTTCGGATTGTTTAACCAGAGTTTGTATGGAAGTGTGGAATGGTACTTTAAGCAAACAGATAATATTCTGGTAAACCCTCCTTATCTGGCTGCAATTGGCGAAGGTGGAAATCACTGGGTTAACGGTGCTTCGATGGAAAATAAAGGATTGGAATTTACGGTTGGATATCGCGGAAAAACTTCTTTCGGGCTGGAGTATGATTTGACTGCCAATATCTCGGGCTATAGAAATAAAATCACAAAACTGCCCGAAAGTGTAGTCAATAATTATGGTGGGAATGGTACAACAGACAATATTCTGGGAAAACCAATTGGTTCTTATTATGGTTACATAGCCCAAGGATTGTTCCAAACACAAAGTGAAGTGGATAACTCAGCAACTCAAACAGGAAAAGGATTGGGTAGAATCCGTTACAAAGACATTAGCGGTGATGGCGTTATTGATGAAAAAGACAGAACATGGTTAGGAAGTCCAAATCCCGATTTTCAGTATGGATTTAATATTGTACTCGATTATAAAGGCTTTGATCTTACAGCATTCTTCCAGGGCTTGTCAGGAAACGAGGTAAACAATACAGTAAAACAATTTACCGATTTCTGGGCAGTTAATGAGTTAGGTTCAAACAAAAGCACGCGTCTTTTGAATGCATGGACACCGATCAATACTTCATCTACTATTCCTGCACTATCATTCAGCGATTTGAATAACGAAAAAAGATTTTCATCATATTATGTAGAACCGGGTGCATATTTAAAATTACGTAATCTGCAATTGGGTTATTCATTGTCATCGAAGTTGATTAATAAACTGAAATTAGACAAAGTGCGTATGTACGTAAGCGGACAAAACCTGATGACATTAAAAAGTAGCAAGTTTACAGGATTAGATCCTGAAAATCCAAACTTAGCTTATCCTATTTCCACTACATTCACCGTAGGTTTAAATGTGGCGTTTTAATTTTTAATTATAAAAAAAGAAACAGTATGAAAAAAATCAAAATAATAGTTTTAACTCTGATTGCAATTTTCGCAATGAATTCATGTAACGATGCTTTGGTAATTCCATCATATGGAAACTTAACCGAAGATAATCTAAAGGGAGTTAAACAAATAGAAAACGAAGTGATATCGGCCTATGCAGCTATAGGTAACGATGAGATAAACAGACCATTGAGCTTATGGAATTATGGGAATGTTCGTTCGGATGATGCTTACAAAGGAGGAAACGATCAAAATGATGGTGATTTTCTTCATTTTCTTGAGATTTCATCTCCTTCTATTGGCAATGAAACATGGTATACCGATGGTTTTTGGTACAATAATTATGTAGCAATTTCGCGGGCTAACTTTGCATTGCAACTACTAAATAAAGTCAGTGATAGTGAGATGTTAAACAGAAAAGTCCGCATTGCCGAAATGCGTTTCCTTCGTGGTCACATGCATTTTATTCAGAAGATCATCTTCAAAATGGTTCCATACATTGACGAAACCAAATCACCGGAAGACATAGCCAATGTTTCGAATGTAGCTTTGACAAACGATGAATTGTGGCAAAAAATTGCCGATGATTTCCAATATGCTTACGATAATTTGCCTGAAAGCCAAACTGAAATTGGACGTGCCAATAAATATGCTGCAGCCGCTTATCTGGCTAAAGTGTATTTGTATAAAGCTTATCGTCAGGATGATATGCATAACGTTATTTCAATCGATCCGAATGACATGAAAAAAGTGCTTGACTTGACCGCTTATGTGATGACTTCAAAATATCGACTGGAAAACGACTTTGCAAATAATTTTCTTCCGGGAAGTTATGAAAATGGTCCTGAGTCAATGTTTGCCGTGCAATATTCACACGATGATGGAACCACTTTCGGACGTTTGAATATGGGAAATGCACTCACAACTCCGACACCAGGTGGAGATTTCAACAAACCGAGTCAAAATCTGGTAGATGCTTACAAGACAAAAAACGGATTACCAATGTTTGATACGTTTACCGATGCTGATTATAATGAAACAACTGACAAGGTTGATCCGCGTTTATTTCACACTGTGGCCATACCGGGCAAACCATATAAATATACGAATGTGAACTTTCTTCAAAATCAGTCTCGTAATCCGGGAATGTATGGGTATTTCTCTTCGTTAAAGGAAAATGTTGACCCGGCAAGTATATACTACGTAAAAACAGGTCCGTGGTATGCTAATTCTAAGAATCAAATCGTAATTCGCTATGCAGATGTGATTTTGATGCGTGCTGAAGCTTTGATTGAAACAGGAAGTTATAATGATGCATTACCACTTATTAATCAGATACGTAATCGTGCAAAGGCAAGTACAGGTTTAATTGGTTTTGCTAAGAATCTCGATGTCCAACTTTATCAAGATGGGGTAAACTGTATATGGAATCAGGATTTTGCAAGAAAAGCTTTACGGTGGGAGCGTAGATTGGAATTTGCAATGGAAGGTAGCCGTTTCTTTGATTTGACACGCTGGGGAGTAACCGATGCAGTTATAAATAACTATTACCTGAAAGAATCATTAAAACATACTTTCTTTCAGGGAGCACAATTCACAAAAAACAAAAATGAATTTGTGCCTGTCCCCATTCAGCAAATTAATTTCAGTAAGGGAATTTATAAACAAAATTACGGATTTTAAAAACAATTGAAATATGAAAAAAATAATATATAATATCCTGTTCGTACTTTGCCTTGTTATTGCTTTTTCATCATGTGATAACGAAATAAAGAGCACATTAGATACAACAGGCGATACATTCATTCATACTTTCAGTATAAATGGAGTGCAAGGAACAATTAATGCTGAGAATTCTTCTATATCAGTTATCTTACCGTCAGGTTCAAGTCTGAAAGCTCTTTCACCAGTTATTACTGTGGCAGATGGAGCTATTGTAACACCAAACAGTGGTACAGCTGTTGACTTTGCTGACTCGAAAGGTAATCTGACCCCGGTAACTTACACGGTAATGAACAAAGATCTTTATCAGAAATATACTGTTTCTGTAGATGTAGCAAGAGCCAAAATTACCAGCTTTAAAATTGGTTCGGTACAGGGCGATATTGACGATGTCAACAAAAAGATTAGCCTGTATCTTCCTGTCGGAACTGACCTGACAGCATTGTATCCCGTTGTTGAATTTACGGGAGGTGCAACAATTAGTCCGGCTTTAGGAAGTGCCGTTAATTTCACCAGTCCATTAACATATACGCTCAATTATTTAGGTTCAACTTTTACCTATGTTGTTACAGTAATTGCAGGAGAAAAACCAAAACCTATTTTGGTTATATACAATGGTGAAGATGTAGCTCCGGTTTGGGATCCAATTGCAAGCACGATAAATAACGGTACAATTAATCCGAAAACAAATGGAATCAATTCAACTCCGACCTGTGTTTCAATTATGCGACGTAAAGCTGCAACCGATGATGGTGGTAGAGCATGGTCGGGAGGTGCTTTGTGGCATACAAATAAAGTCAATATTGATCCGGCAGTTTATAATAAGTTCACCATGATGGTGCTGAAAAACTCTCCAGGAATTGTGCATTTGGAATTACAAACTGATGGCGAATTGAATAAAGACTTTGTGGCGACTTCTTATTCTGCCGACCATCTGGGAGAATGGCAAGAACTTACTTTCGTAATCCCGGCAAGTCGAACGGCTATTATCAACAATATTCTGGTGGCAGCACATGACGCTGATACTAGTATCGATCCGAACTTTGCAGACCAAGTAATCTATTGGGATAATCTGAAAGCATATCCGAAACAATAATTTCAAAAAGTACGCGGTGTAATGTTACACCGCGTACAATATCAAAACATATTATGAAAAGAAAATATTTTTTTAATTCCATGGCATTCCTGTTTATATCCTGTACCAGTTGCGTTGGGGTAAATCCTCCTGTTCCTCCGGTAACATCCGAAATAGACACTACAACAACAATTCGGACGATTCAGGAAACGGGTGGCTATGCTACGCTTTACAAACCACAAAGTGGTTATGTGGGCGATCCAATGCCCTATTACAATGAGCCAGATAATACTTTTTATATGTTTTTTCTTCAGGACTGGAGAAATGGAGCTCCAACTGACCATCCGATTTATTGTACTAAAACAGTGGATTATGGAAGTTTTCTAAGTTTTACCGAAGCTATTCCATGCGGAACTGCAGGTTCACAGGAAACACTTTTGGGAACAGGAAGCTTTATAAAAGATGCAAGTGGGAAACTATATGGATTTTACACCGGACACAATGGAAGTCTGTATCCTGCTGAAAAAGTAATGTTGGCAACTTCAACAGATATGCGGACATTTACAAAAGTTCCAAATGCAACATTTCAGGCTCCTGATGGATATGATAAAAATAATTTCAGAGATCCATGTGTGTACTATGACTCTACCCGTTCATGTTACGTTTTGTTGGTTACATCTATTAAAGATGGAAAAGGAGTTTTTGTCCGTTATACATCACTTGATTTATTAAACTGGACATTGATTGCACCGCTTACTGATTTTAATTCGGATGCTCAAATTCTGGAATGCCCGGATATTTTCAAAATGGGTAACAAATGGTATTTGGTATTTTCACGAATCAACAGAGATGTGCACCGCAAGACTTTTTATCGTGTAGCTGATAGTCCGGACGGACCATGGAAAATTTGCGGAGATGCTACCGGACATCACGAAACCTTCGACGGCTTATTTCTTTATGCAGCAAAAACTGCAACAAACGGAAATACCCGTTATGTTTCAGGTTGGTGCTCAACCGGGCAGGAAGTGAACAGTAATAATGAACTAGACTGGGCTGGCACTTTAGTAACACATAAGCTAGTACAACAACCCGATGGCCGTTTGTATCCTTCAATTCCTGATGCTGTTGATAAGAAATTCAGCAAGCAAATCAATTATGACAAAATAAAATCAAGCGGAAACGCTACAGGTGCTGATGGAAATTACAACATTACTTCAATATCGGGCAGAAGCTATGCCATGTTTAACCGTAACATAACTCCTGTAAAGATTTCATTAAAAATTGATGCAAGCCAATCCAATAATTTTGGATTTTCATTTGGAGCTGGTGGCAGCATGTCTGAGATTTATTCCGTTGCTTTTGATTTAACATCAACAAATCATTACTCAATTCCAGCTCTGTTTTTGAACAAAGAATCTAACTTCGTTACTGGATCTTACAGTAAAGAATTGAATTTTACTCCATTAATAGTTCCTGAAGACAAAATATTTAATGTGAAGATAATTATTGAAAAGTCAATTTGTATTTTGTATGTCAATGATAATATTGCATTTACTAATCGGATTTATAAAATGGATCAAAATCCATGGACGATATTTGCCGACAACGGAACAATTAAAATATCAAATTTTACAATTAATATGATTCCTTGAAATAAATTCAAACAATTACTTTCAATTCAATAACAATTTTAAATACAATTTTATGAAAAAGACAATTTTACTCTCGTTATTTTGTGTTTCATTTTTAGCTTTGAATGCACAAACAATGGTTATCAGTAACGGTGAAGACATCGGCATAAACTGGTGGCAGGCCGGCTCTACAAATGTTGAATACGTGGACTGGCATCCTAAAGAAGGAAACCCTTCTGCAAAAGCAATGACAATCTGGATAAGCCCGACCAGTGATGCATGGTCCGGAGGTGGACTTGGTGGATTAAATATAGATGTTAAGGTATATAAAACTATTTCTGTTTTGGTTTACAAAAATGTAACAGGCACAGTACGTTTGGAATTACAGGATGGAACAAAAAATTACTTAGTTTCTGCTAATTATACCACAGCAGGAGTATGGCAAAAGCTAAATTATGCAATTCCTTCCGAAATGGGAAATATCACAACACTCCTTATTGCTCCTTTTATCGATTATAATTTGTCAACTATTGTAGGAGAACAAAGTCGTTGTTTCTGGGATGATGTTGTTGCCTCTAGCCTAACAACCGGACTTTCAAATACAATGATAACAAAAGAGATTGTTAAAACTGAAATCTTTACAATGACTGGCAAACTCATGGAAACATTAAATAAAAGTCAAAAAGTACCTTATTCATCTTTGTTGAAAGGAATGTATATTCTTAAGCAAACCGATGTAGAGGGAAATATCGCTTGTTCTAAAATAACCATTAAATAAGTATCTGTTTTCAATCATTCTATCCATTTTGCCCGACATTGTATAGGTTTGGCAAAATGGATTTGAAATGGCTTTGAAAGAATTAAAATATCTTGAAATAATCTTATTTAATCTTATCGATTGTATCAAAATTACACGATGATGTAACAAAAATGACAGTAGATAATCGCTTTTGAATCTATTTTTGCAACGTGAAATAACCTCAGTAAAGTAATATATGAAAAAAACAATCTTTTCAATTCTGGTAGCACTTATAGCAATAAGCCTGGGTTGCAGTTCCCAAAAGAAATCGCCGAGTGAAGATCTAACCATCATGTATCAGGTAGATTCACTATACATTCTGCTTCCAATTGAGGAATCAGCCCCGGAAGTAAAAATAAAAGTAGTTACTCCTGCTCAGAATGAACAACCCATTTACGATG
>Ga0302209_10000480_pt1 | contig 18672 bp, 15 predicted proteins | sample II_Fen_E3_1_FD_194574 | JGI IMG/M metagenome (GOLD analysis project Ga0302209, IMG submission 194574) | Peat permafrost microbial communities from Stordalen Mire near Abisko, Sweden - II_Fen_E3_1 | ecosystem: Environmental > Terrestrial > Soil > Wetlands > Permafrost | place: Sweden: Abisko...
AGGACATTATTTATTTTCCATTACTTAAATGTGAGCCTCAACCTGTAAAACAAGTTGAGGTTTTTAATTTAAAAATCAGGTTTTAATTGATAGTGAATCATTTAATCAAAAGTGATATCAAAAAAAAAGGTTGTCACCCGGTATGCTGTAATTATATTTTAAAAGAGATTTCAACAATTAGAAATTTAATTAAATAAAGTTATCTTAATTATTATAGTTTTTATTATATTTGCACATCATTAAAATAAATTAATCATTCCTTGGAATTAGAAACTGCCAATAATCAGGTATCAATCATGAACATAAAACAAACTAACTATCTATAAAAATCACAACAAGAATATAAAGAACACAAATTAATCCGTTTATGAATATGAAAAGAATCACCATAAAACTAGTCTTTACCTGTTACCTCCTGCTATCAGCAGTTTCCAGCCCGGCGCAAAAAGCACCCATGAAATACGGGAAGATAGATCAGGGGGACCTGGAGATGACAGTATATCCAAAGGATTCGACCGCTTCGGCAGTGATATTGTGCAACTACGGTTATTTCGATTCCAACCAATTTCAGTTTGTACATCAAATGCGCATCAAGATTTTAAAGGAAGAAGGGAAAGAACAAGGCAACTTTTCAGTACCTGCCTCAGAGAAAACAACTGTGAAAGGTCAAACCGTAAACCTGGAAAACGGCAAGCCGGTCATCACGAAACTTACGAAAGAAGGCATTTTTATAGAGCGGGTCACCAAAAACGTTTATCATGCCAGGGTGGCAATGCCAAACGTAAAAGCAGGCTCAGTGCTTGACATTGAGTTTTACTATTCGGGACTGCCTTCATACTGGAGCTTTCAGAAAGACATACCGGTACGGTGGAGTGAGTTGATCATTGAAGACAATATAAACTTCTCATACCGGAAAAATCCAACGGGTTATATCCCCCTTTCGGAGGCATCGAACGAGAGATGGGTATCCAAAGATGTTCCAGCCTTTAAAACAGAACCCTATATCAATAATTATAAGAATTACCTGTCCCGTTTCAATATTGAATTGTCGAGTATCCATGTTCCGGGCTATTTATATAAAGATTATGCAACCAGTTGGGAAGCAGTTGCTAAATCACTGCGTATGGACGATGATTTTGGAGGAGAGTTAAACACCATCAACTTTTCACTGAATGGCATTGAAAAAGAAATAAAAAATTCAACAGCCGTTCCTGAAGAACGAATGGCAAAAGCGTACGGAGCCATAAAAAGGATTAAATGGGACAAGAGTGAGTCTTTATACATCTCAAGCAAAGGACTCAGTTACCCCTTTAACAAGAAAATCGGGAATGAAGCTGATATCAATTTAAACCTGGTATTACTCCTCCGGAAGCTGGGAATAGATGCGAATCCGATGGTACTGAGCACCCGGGATAACGGTCTGATACCACCCTATTCAGTCACTCTGGACCGTTTGAATTATGTGGTTGCACATGTTGTCATAGGAGAAAAGACTTACCTGCTGGATGCTACCGAAGATTATCTGCCCCTTGGTATGCTACCCGAACGAACCATCAACGGGCGTGGGCTCATAGTAAAAAAAGAAGGCGAGGACTGGTTGGATTTAGTCCCCCAGAAGAAAAACAAATCAGTTTCCATTTTCACCCTCAAACTAACCCCTGAGGGACTGTTGAAAGGGAAATGGGGGAAAATGTTCTATGATTACGGGGCATTGAAACAGCGGAATCATTACAAAACATATAATAGTGAAGAGGATTATTTAAAGTCGGTAGAGAGCAAATACTTAGGTCTCTCGATCGACAACTACAAAATAAACTCCCTGGACAGTATTCAAAATCCGTTGCAGGAGGAGTTCTCGATTAGTTTAAAAAACAGAGTGACTAAAACAAATAATCAATTATATATTAACCCGATATTGTTTGACAAATACACAGAAAACCCTTTCAAGGCAGAACAAAGAGTGTATCCGGTGGATTTCACAACAGCACTTGAAAAGACCCAGATATTTTCGCTGGAATTACCGAACGGATATTCTGTGGAACAATTACCCAAAGACCTAAAGATGGGATTAGCCGGGCACACTGCCAGTTTTCAAATGATGTCGACAATAGTAGATAAAAATGTCCAGATACTTTTCAAGTTAAACATAGACAAACCGATATTTTACCAGGATGAATATCTAAATCTAAAGGCATTCTTCGATGAGCTGGTAAAGAAACAATCTGAAATGTTGATCATTAAAAAAGACTAATCCATGAATAAAAGTATAAGTTTAAGTATAGCAATGTTACTCTGCATATCAGTGCTGGGAGCAAAAGAACTAAAATATCCTGTCAGCGAAATTCCCGCAGCATTGAAAGAAAATGCCCATACGGTCATGAGGCTTTACAAGCAAGAGATAGAGATTAAATCGGAGAAATCGGCTCTGGTCAATGTAACTGAAGTCAGGACGATTCTAAATAAAAACGGAGAAAGAGATTCATATTTCATGAAACTCTATACCCCGATGAATAAAATATCGGGAATACGAGGGAAAGTATATGACGAATTTGGGAAACAGATCAGAAGTTACGGAGCAGATGATGTGATTGACCACAGTTATATATCAGACTATTCAATGTATGACGATGTCCGGGTTAAACTGGTTGATTCCAAATGCAGGACATACCCGTTTACAGTTGAGTATACCTATCAAATCGATTTGAAACAGACATTATTCCTACCTTCCTGGGATCATGGGCTTGAAAACACATCCTTTGAAAATTCCACCTTTGTTGTAACTGCACCTTCTGGATATGCATTAAGGTACAAAGAATACAATTTAGGGAAGGGAGTCGTAAAAACCAATGAAGAAGGGAAAGATATTTATTCCTGGAATTTACAAAGCCTGAAAGCCAGGATTGATGAACCCATGACTTCGATTACGAAACCGGATTATCCTTTAGTAGAATTGGCTCCAAACGAATTTGCATTTTTGGATACAAAAGGGTCTTCCCAAAGCTGGAAAGAACTGGGCATGTGGGCTTCAAAATTAATTGAAGACAAAGACAAATTACCCAAAACAACGAGTGCCCGGATGAAGGAAATAACCTCGGCCTGTAAGAGTGATTTTGAGAAAGTAAAAACCATCTATGAATACATGCAACAGAAGACCCGTTATGTCAGCATACAAGTCGGTATAGGAGGCTGGCAACCTTTTGAGGCAACAGTAGTGGACAAATTCTCGTATGGCGACTGTAAAGCATTAGCAAACTATACAAAGGCATTATTATCATCTGTCGGCATCAAATCGTACTATACATTGGTTATGGCAGGAACCAGGAGCAATCAAATTGATGATTCGTTTCCATCGAGCCAGTTTAATCATGCCATGGTATGTGTACCGTTAGACAAAGATACGGTTTGGCTTGAATGTACAAGCCAGAGACTGCCCTGTGGATTTAACAGCGACTTTACAGATGACAGGATGGTACTTCTTATTGATGGTGAAAGGAGCCGGTTAGTACATACGCGCATCTATTCAGCGCAAGAGAATTGTATTAACCGTCATTCCAAAGTAAACCTGACAGACGAAAATACGGGTGTTGCTGAAGTAAATGCCAGCTATAAGGGGCTGTGTTACGATGAGATCCTACCAATATTTCACGCCGATAAAGCTGATAAGATTAAAGTCGTCACTCAGAGAATTGAGCTTCCATCGTTCACATTAGATAACTTTTTGTATATAGAACATAGGAGCCCGACACCTTCATTTGATGAAAATCTACACATTTCAGTTTCAAATTACATCCATAAAATGGGAAATGACATTGCTTTGCTTCCGCTAAACTTTATGAATAAACTCACTTCGATTCCTGACAAGGTGCGGAACAGGAAAACTGACCTGTGCATTCGTAGATCCTATATGGAGAATGATACCGTGATTTATCAATTACCCGACGGATACAATGTAACTGAGCTACCTGAAAAATCCGATATTAAAAGTAAATTTGGCGAATACACCTCAGTCACTACGCAGCAGGGAAATTCAATAACCTACATTCGCCACTATCAATTAATAAAAGGAGTATTTCCTCCGGAAGCATATATTGAATATCGTGATTTTCTGGAACAGATATCCACTGCTGATGAAGCGGTTGCCGGTTTGAAGAAACAATCAGGAATTGCGAGTAAATAAATCAATATCAGATTTGATTTGCAGAGTGTCAATGAATCATTCAATTAACTAACCAGAAATTATTCATACCTAAAAAAAAGAGGGAACATAGTATTTACATACTTTGTTCCCTCTTTTTTAGGTAATTAAAACGGACATGCAATACCCTGCCTGGAGCAATTCTTGTATTGCTAAACATTCTCAAAATAAATAAGTAAAGAAAAAAAATAAAGCGGTACAGCCAAAAAATTACGAGTTGAATTTGTGTCCTCTTTTATTTAAAGGTTCAGGTTAAAGATACGAGAACAAATTTCCTATATTCACTTCACTATACACCCGACTGAGACTATACCGCTTGAATCTTTTTAATTGGATTATGATTTTGAAATTGATTATGGAAAATTAATTACATATATAAATTAGAAATCATTCTTTCATTTTTTGGAATATAAAGTAGATTTTTACACTAACAGAAAACAAATAATCTTGTTTTAATAGTGCGAATTTAATAATAACACGCAATGCAACCAAAATAATATCCGTTTTTTTTTGGACATTGCTATTACTATAATATTGAATATGAGGGAACTATTTTAAGTGCATCCAGTTTTTTTGGACATCACCAGGAAAGAGTAAAAAAAAGGGGCTGAAATAGACCATTTGGGCCAATGGTTGAAAAGTAAAACAGAACTAATCCTTTATTTCAATCAGGTTTCTTAGGAATAAATCGAGTTCTTTAGTAGATTTTAGGCTCAATTTATGAGCCAACCGCTGTTTCAGTTTATATAAACTATCAGAAGTTGCGTCAAGTAATAACATTCTATCGGCATGGGGTATATCCAAGAGGTGCAAACAACTCCAGATTATTTCCTTTTGTGTGATTGTAGGAGAAACTAATTTTAATGAAATAATAATGTCGTTGAAGGCATGGTTCATTTCCTTGTTAAAAGTATCCCAGTTATTTAAATGTAAAGCTGTATTATATAGATTTTTATCAAGGGTTTCTCTATTTTCAACAGATGCATTTTTACGTTTCTCAGCTTGTAATGCTTTAATTTCTTCAATTTTATTTGTAAGTCCTTGGCTTGCAAATTCCTGTTTGATATATAATTGCTGTCTATAAGCACTCAATTGCACTCGTTTTTGTTGATTTCGTTTAAACAAGAAAACTACCAAAGAAATGGATAGTATCAAAACAATCAACAATACCGAAACAATAAAAATCATATTCTTCTTTGTTCCATCGGCTTCCTGGGTAGTAGAATGAAGATTCTCGAGGACAGAACTTTTAGTTTGTAACTCTAGTTTATGAATAGAATCAGTATAATCCTGATAATATGCAATATACACTTTCAATTTATCAAAATGCTTTCTGGTATATTCTATATTCGTCAAAATTCTATAACAATCTCGTTGATTATAAAAGGTAGTTGGATATTTCAGCGCAATTGTTGCAAATTTAAAAGCAGAATCAGTTTGTTGTAAATCAAAATATAAATCAGCCAAATTCAAGCATCTTATAGCATAGTTAGTACCTTTATATGGAAATTGTAAGCTTTTTTGCAGAAAATATTGTGCTGAATCCATTCTTTTCTCCCAATAATAATTTTCTCCAAGCGACTGGTAAACTGAACCTTGAAGAATTGAATCATTTAATGGTAAAAGAGCCAACTTATAATAGAATTGTGCTTCATTATATCTATTTAAAAAATGATAAATTTTTCCAATTGAAATAAGCCTATATCTGGCTTCAATTTTATTACCTGCAGCATTGAATGAATTAACAGACTCTCGAAATTTAATTAACGACTCATTATAATCCTTTTGAATTGTAGAAATATCCCCTAAATCAGAATAGATATTACCTACCAATAAATAATCCTTATTCTTTTTAGCTAAATCCAATGCTTTTAAATAGAATAAAGTCGCAACATCAAATTTCTGAGCCCGTTTATTAAGCAATGCTTTATAATAAAGACTTTTAGCTAAATGAGGCTTATCGTTTGAATTTTGATAATACTCAATTGAAAATGTAATTATTGAATCAGGTGGTAATTCTATCCCCTTTTTATCCAAGGATCGAAAAAGGAGCAAGCCATACAAAGCTCTATTTGAGTTAGATCTTATGCTTTCAGGTTTAATGTGCTGCAGAATAGATAATACTGAATCAGAATGAGCATCAAGGATTAGCTCAGCATTTTTCAATTTGTTTGGAGTAAAAGAACAACCTGTTAATAACAAACAAAAAAAGGAAAGTAATAAACTGACTTTTAAATGCATAATGTGTAATTCAGATGCACAATTCAAGTTATCGAATCGCAGTGATGAAATGCAAAATTACACAAAATATATTCATTTTCAATTCCTTTCACTTTTTAAAGACAAATTTAAATTAAATAACATCAGAAAAGTCTTACTGTCATTCATTTATGTAAGATTCAGGCAGATAATCTATAAAATTCTGGGGTTATTTATGAATTTAAGTCAAAGTATTGATTTAAAAGGATTTTATAAATAGCAATCTGTATTTTAACTACTAGCGGAATATAGACACATATATTATTTAGGTCAATCGTCAACTTTAAAGGATAAGACTTGACCGGTGGGTATTTAAACATATAGCTTGTTAAAGCATTAGCAACTTGATATTTAAAACTATCGTCTTGTATTTGAAATATCAAATCAAAAAGTCAAGGAGGGAATCATGTATGATTTTCTGATCATTTTTTTCACAGTATCTAGGATAGTATTAAACAACATAAAATTTATTCGGGATTTGTATGGATTCTTTGTGAGCGATAAGTATCTAAAAGGAATAATGTAGAATCAGGATGGCTATCTTAAGTTGGTTCAGATATTTCTCAATGTATTTGATTCAAATGTACTTTGTTGGCAATAAATAATAACTGAGTGAGAAACATACTTTAAAATGCACTTTAGTCGTTCAAAATGCAGAATTGACTTAAATACTTATGTGCGCAAATCCAAGACATAAGTAATTACAATTACTAGTAATTTCACACGTAAAAATAGAAATTGACAAAAAGAACTATTAATATCACAACTTATAAATTTTAATAAATATGAATAGACTTAAGCTTTACATAACCATGTTCTGAAAGCGATTCCACATGCTGGCTCCCCTACGGTTGATAGTTGTGGTTCATTCTCTTCTACATTACGTACTTTGGATTGATAATTTCTTGTAATTTTAGTCACAGGAGTAGAAACGTGATAGCTTTCAATGATTTCGTCCTTTTCACCGAGTATTTCAACCGTAGTATCGTTGATGGCATCATACAATTCTTCACTTTGTGTCAGAGTAACATCCACCCAATTGACATTTGGATTCCATTTACCACCAAATAGAGGTCCTTTAATCGAAGAACGCATGTTTACCAACCCCGTATTCACATTGTAGCCGGAAAGGGCAAGATCGGCAGCCTTGCGATTGTAGCGGGTAATAATGTTCAATACAGCTTCCCGGTTTATCTCAGCATCTTCATTTAATAGCTCGTCAATGATATCAGTAACACCCATGTTGCCTCTTACAACTACCTGTGTATTATATTCAGTTGGATCGATTGTTAGCTGGGTTTTTCTCAACCATGCTTTTAGTACATTTTTCATAGGATACATTTTTTATTTAACAATACCAAACCAGGGATTATTAAAATTAGAATAATAACGAGGCAGTATTAAATACTGCCCCGTTATTTAAAATTCAATTACAACTGAAAATTTCCAATCAGATGAGTAGAACCATACGATATTTTCACTGCGTATTGTCCACTTGCCAAACCATCAACAGGAATTACTACTTCAGAAGTGCTGTATGTGTCAACTACTGTTTGGTAAACAACGCTGCCATTCTGATCAACAACTGATACAAATGCAGTTCCAACAGTAGTGCTAAAATCGACATACAATTCCGAACCAACTACATCGGCAGAAACAGAAATATAAGATTGTGCCCTTAAAGAATAAGATTTTGCTGAAACAGTTGCAGAAGCAGAAAGAATATTGTTAGGTTGAGTTCCGGGTGCAGGATCATCTTTTCTGATTATAATACCAGCAAAAATAACCTGATTAGAAAAAACTAAAAGTGAAACAATGAAAAAGGATAAAAGTTTGACGTTAATTTTTTTCATAAAAATTGAATTACAGTGTATATGTAGGATTTTGGAATCCAAATTAGGTATTCCTTCATGGTGCTAAATTAGACATAGAAAGGCACTAACACAAATTTTGAGGCAAAATAAATTAGGACAAGCCGTTTTTCATCTGGCTGATATGTAGCACTCTGTATGTGGACATGTAGTTATTTTTAGGACATGAAAAAAAAAGGGTAAAAAGAACGCCAAATAGAGGCCCTTTTTACCAACCCTAAATTGAGAAAGTAAGATTCTGAGGATTTATTTATCTTCCGACAAATTGCGGAGTAATAGGTCGAGATCTTTCGTACTGGTTAGATTCATTTTTTGAGACAAACGTTGTTTCAATTTATACAGACTTCCCGGTTGACTCTCGAGAACCAATGACACATCAGGGGTAGGAACATTTAACAAAAAGAGACAACACCAAATCATTTCTTTGCGATTAATGTCGGTATATTTAGTCTCCAACGTGTCAATTAAATTATTAAATATTTGGTTCATCAGCTTTTTGAAAACTGCCCAATCATTAACATGTAAACAAGTATTATAAATTTCTTTGTCCATTATTTCACGCTGATTTAATGGAACTTTTTTGTAAGCAACCAACTGGAGTGCTTTGTTTTCTTCTATTTTTTGAATCAAACTGTCCCTCAACATACCTTGTTTTTTAATCAGTTTCACTTCTGCCAGTTCCAATTGTGCTTCTTTTCCTTTATTCCGTTTTCGTAATCGAATGACAATAAAAAGACTTAACAACACGATTAATGGAATTAAACATCCCAGTAAAATCAAGAAGTGCTTTGATTTGCTAAAGGCACCATTTGTTTGATGCAAGTCTTCCAATACAGATGTTTTTGTTTGAATTTCAATCTTACGGACAGAATCTGTACAATCCTGATATTTTGACATGTAAAATGACATTTGTTTCAGGTTACCACGGCTGTATTCAGAATTGGCCAAAATCCGATAACAATCCCTCTGATTAAAATACGTAGTTGGATATTTCAATGCAAGTGAAGCATAATGAAATGCTGAGTCGTATTGAGCGATATCAAAAAACAAATCAGCTAAATTATAGCATCTGATAGCATAATTAGTCCCTTTATAGGGAAAACGCAAACTCTCATGAAGAAAATATTGAGCAGAATCGTATTTTTTAGCCCAATAATAATTAGTTCCAATTTCCTGATAAGCTGCACCCTGCAACAATGAATCAGATGTCAGTGAAAGTGCTTTTTTATAATAGGTCTGTGCTTTTTTAAAATCCTTCAAAAAACGATACATTCTTCCTATATCTACAAATTTATAACTGGCATTAACAGTATCACCGTTCTGGTTAAAACACTCTATAGCTTTTTTGTACTTATTCAAAGACTCATTGTAGTCTTTCTGAAAAGAGCAGATGTCTCCCATGTCAGAATATATTTCGCCTAAAAGTACAGGATCTTTTTGGTTTTGGGTTAAATCTAAGGCTTTAAGGTATAACAGAGTAGCATCATCAAAACGTTGAGCTTGTTTATACACTCTGGCTTTATAGTAATAACTTCTTGCTAAGTGCACCTTATCGCTTGTTCCCTGATAATAGTTTACGGAAAAATTTATTACTGAATCAGGCTGTAACGGTTTGCTGTTTTTATCCAAAGCCTGAAAAAGCAATAACCCATATAGAGCACGATCTGATGTAGACATCATTAGTTTATCAGTGTGGATATGTTGAAGGATATGTAAAGCAGAGTCAGGATCAGACTCCATAATGCGTTCCGCAGTTTTAATCTCATTGGGCATGAGTGAACAACTATACATGATTATACAGCTGATCAAAAATAAAATGGAACGGACAATTGGCTGCATGAATTGCATTTAATAAATTACCTTGCAAAAGTACAAATTTGTTTTCATTTAAAACTCTACTTTCGCCTCTATAACAACGGTTAACCTGTTAATTTATTTCATTTATGATTCTCAACTTATGAATATATTCTATAAAATAAATTCATAAAACCCTCATCCAATCAATAATGATTTTAGTTTTCTTATAAAATAAAAAATAGAAACCTATAAGTCAGGAAGTAAAATATAATTTAGGAATCAGGCAACAGCAAGTGTAAAAATGCTGATCTTAATTCCCGGTGTTTCAATTAAAGCAAGAACACATGCTTCAAGGGTGGAACCCGTAGTTAGGACATCGTCAACCAGAAGCACATGTTTTCCTTCCAACACGGTTTTATTAATTAATTCAAAAATACCAGCAGTGTTCTCAAACCGTTCGAATACCGTTTTTTTTGTTTGGGTCGTATTTTCACGTATTCGAACCAATGAAGAAATATCCAATGGCTTTTCCAGGACTACAGAGATCCCTTTGCCAATCCATTCACTTTGGTTATAACCACGCAATTTATATTTTGCGGGATGAAGGGGAACCGGTATAATCAAGTCGATAGAAGTAAAATCAGGGGAATCCAGTAAGTCAATGGCTGCATATTTCCCCATCAACTCCCCTATTTCCTTATTTCCTTTGTATTTGAGGATGTGCAATAGCTTTTGGAATGAGGATCCTTTTTGAAAAAAGAAATAGGATGTCGCCCTGAATACCGGTACTTTACCCCAAAATCTTTTCTCAATAGGATTTTCAGGTATTAAATGATAATTTGTTTTGGGAATATCATGCAGGCATGAAAGACACAGTTGTTGTTCATTTTTCTGCAAATTAGTGCCACACACAACACATAAATTGGGGAACATTAAATCCAGTAAGTCAACAAATGGATTGATTTTCATATGTAAGCCTCCTATATCCTCCAGCGGTCGGAGTTTTAAACAGTTCAGTCTAATTTAATGATACGAACATAGCATGATAGTCAGGGGAAGAATACATGCCATCCTTTTGGAACAAAAATCAATAATCCAATAATAACAGAAATAAGAGCACAAATTAACACGGCCCCAGCTGCAATATCTTTCGCTTTACCAGCCAGTGGGTGCAGATCAGGTGAGGCCAAATCAACTACATTTTCAATTGCCGTATTGAACATTTCCGCCCCTACCACCAATCCGATGCAGAGTAAGCAGAAGATCCATTCAATCACGCTGATAGAAAATAATACTCCACTGATAATGACCAGGAGAGTTATTATAATATGAATTTTCATATTTGTTTCTGTACTAAACACCTCCCAGATTCCGCGGATAGCATACCCAAAACTCTGCAATCTTTTTTTCATAACTTAATATTGGTTTTAAATAAAACGCAAATAACGTAAAAAAAAAGCAATTAGTGGCTTTGTAAGTACAAATAAATCCTGCATACATGAATGTTTGCAGGATTTATTTTAAAAATTTATATTTTAAGTTCTATACTTTTACACGTTCAATATATGAACCGTTTCGGGTATCTACCCGAATGGTTTCGCCTTCGTTTATAAATAGTGGAACACGAACAATAGCTCCGGTTTCAACGGTGGCAGGTTTTGTGGCATTCGTAGCAGTGTCGCCTTTTAATCCTGGTTCAGTATAGGATACCAACAAGGCAACCTGAACAGGAAGATCAACAAACAAAATAGTTTCAGATTGTGCATGAATTACAACTTCACAAATCATTCCTTCTTTCAAAAAATCAACTCCATTGATAATGTCTTTATTCACCGAAACCTGTTCATAGTTTTCATTGTTCATAAAGTTATAGCCCATATCATCCTTATAAAGGTACTGGAATTCGCGTCGCTCTATACGAACCTCTTCAATCCTCACTCCTGAATTAAATGTTTTCTCAAATGTTCTTCCGGTAACAACATTCTTCATTTTTGTGCGGACAAAGGCAGGTCCTTTCCCGGGTTTCACATGTAGAAACTCTGTAATAACTAAATATTGACCATCAATATCAAGACACATTCCATTTTTAATATCTGTTGTAGTAGCCATAAAACAATATACTATTTTTTAAATTATTAATTACAAGCACCACCTGGTGAAACTATATTCAAAGATTAAATAATCAACCAGCTGTATTTCTTTTCGATTCCTTTTATTTCGTGGGTAAAAGTACAATTTAAATCTTGATTATCAAAATGTTTTGGCTATCAGCAAGTTGTAAAAAAGCCTTTGCTTATCAGCAAAGGCTTTCCAAATTTATTTTGATTCTATTCTTTCAATTTATTTATCATTTCTTTTTTGAACGTTATAAAAAATCTTCATTTGGTTGCCCAGTATTTTGGTAAAGCCTTTTACGTCATCAGCACTCCAGGCACGATTAATCTCACCATATTCTCCAAAATCAGTTTTCATCAGGTCGAATGTACTTTCAACTCCTACCAGCGTATATCCGTAAGGACGGAGTTTAACAATTACAGTTCCGGTAACGTTCTGTTGCGAACTTTGCAGGAATTGTTCGATGTCACGCATAACAGGTTCCAGGTATTGTGCTTCATGAAGGAACATTCCGTACCAGTTCCCCAACTGATCCTTCCAGTATTGTTGCCATTTTGTAAGCGTATGTTTTTCAAGCATTTTGTGAGCATTGATAATCAATAATGGTGCCGCTGCTTCGAAACCGACACGTCCTTTAATTCCAATGATTGTATCTCCGATATGCATGTCTCGTCCGATACCGAATTTGCCTGCAATATCTTCCAGTTGATTGATCAATTTCACTTTATTGGTGTTCTTCTGACCGTTTACGGCACAGATTTCACCTAGTTCAAAATCAATGGTGACTGTTTCTTCTCCTTGTTTTTCAACCTGGCTGGGATATGCTTCCTCGGGTAAAGTTTGTTCTGATTTCAAAGTCTCTTTTCCCCCAATGCTTGTTCCCCACAATCCTTTGTTAATCGAGTATTCCATTTTCTTGAAATCAGCTTCAAAACCTTTTTCTTTCAAATAGTTGATTTCATATTCACGGGTCAACATCAGATCGCGTGTCGGAGTCAGTATCTTTATTTCAGGAGCCAGCACATCAAATGTCAGGTCGAAACGTACCTGGTCATTCCCGGCACCGGTACTACCATGTGCTACATAGTCAGCTCCAATTTCTTTGGCATAATTGATAATTGCGATGGCCTGGAAGATACGCTCTGAACTGACAGAGATCGGATATGTGCCATTACGGAGTACATTCCCGAAAACCATGTATTTGATACTCTTTTCATAGTATTCCTGAGTGACATCCAAAGCCACATGGGTGACAGCGCCAAGACGGAACGCCTTGTCTTCAATCACTTTTAAATCCTCATCGCTGAATCCACCGGTATTAGCCACGGCTGTATGCACTTCATACCCTTTTTCGTCAGAAAGGTATTTTGCACAAAACGATGTATCTAATCCTCCACTAAATGCTAAAACAACTTTTTTCTTCATATCCTTTTTATTTTAAGTCTCAGCCCTTGACCAATATTCCTTTACATACGAATTCCTATCGTGCCGACCGAATTAACTAAGTTTCTTATTCAACATTCTCTTTTTTTTCTTCCACTGCAGGGTCATATAACATTCCGGTACACAGGCAATGTTTCCGTCCGGTACGTTGCAGGATATCATAGTTCACACAGCTCTGGCATCCTTTCCAGAAAGCCTCATCATTCGTCAACTCTGAAAAAGTAACCGGTTTGTAGCCCAACTCGGAGTTAATCTTCATGACTGCTAACCCGGTGGTCAAACCAAAGATCTTTGCATCTGGATATCGTTGTCGCGAAAGCTCAAAGGCTTTACGTTTTATACGTTTAGCCAGCCCATGGCCACGAAATTTATCCACTACTATTAAACCTGAATTTGCAACAAATTTTTTATTACCCCATGTCTCAATGTAGCAAAAACCTGCAAATTCCTCACCTGACAAAGCAATAATTGCTTTGCCTTCTTTCATTTTCTGCTCGATATACTCGGGCGAGCGTCTTGCAATACCTGTACCGCGCACTTTGGCAGCATCAGAAATGGTTGTCAATATCGTATCGACATACCCTAAAAAACGTTCATCAGCAATTTGTACCGTTATTTCGTTAACGGTAATCTCTTTATCCATTTTCAGTTCGAATGAGTTCTTTTTCGACGCAAAGTTAATCACTTCACAATTCAAATCAGTAATATTTATTCTTTATTCTTTTTCAGAGAAGGTGATATTCATCATCTCGAGAATATCTTCCCGGGTAACTCCTTCGCGGGGAATAACCAAAATGGTATCATCCCCTGCAATCGTACCCAATACATGTTCTGTGGCTTTGTTGTCGATATCCCAGGCAATTGCACTGGCATAGCCCGGTTTTGTTTTTACAACGCCCAATTGTCCCGAAAATTCAAGGCTTAATACAGCTCCATGCGCAATCAATGTGTTGCTCGTCCCTGAATTTGGCAACGGCTTGTTGTATGAAGGTAAAATATATTTATACGCACCGTTCGACAAGGGTGTTTTTGCTACTTTCAGCAGCTTTAAATCACGGGATAAAGTTGCCTGCGTCACTTCACACTGTCGCTCACTCAACATTTTAAGTAATTCCTCCTGACTACCTACTACGGTTGAGCGAAGAATTTCTGAGATTACTTGTAAACGGTTACGTTTATTCTTCATAAAATGTATAATTATTTAGATTCAGGGCAAAAGTACAACATTTTCTGTATATACCAAAATTTTTATCATATTTATTCTGTTTTAAACCAACTTCAAGGGTTTAAAACCCTATTTATGCATATTTAAAGGAATTATGTACCTAAAATATACAAATAGTTATACAGACTATTAAAAAGGAGATTTCGTTTTAACAGTGACATATTAATCCTTATATTAAAAACCAGCACTGCAATTGTTTTGTAATTACTAATTTAGTTGCATCAACATTTTAATTGACAACAACACCGTAATAATTAATTATTGGTTAATAATTATTCACTTCAAATGCTGTATCTTTGCAGGTTGTAAAAAAGCAATTGTTGATGACGTGTTTTACAGAATCTAACTAAAAAAATTAGTTTGTAAGCTGTTCAACCTTGATTCTGAATTGCAGGTTATTAAATCTGAATGAATTAAATATATGTCCAAACAAGGGAATATTATAATAAAGGGTGCCAGGGTCCACAACCTTAAAAATATAGATGTTGAAATTCCACGCAATAAATTAGTTGTAATCACAGGTCTTTCGGGTTCAGGTAAATCATCCCTGGCATTCGACACACTCTATGCTGAAGGCCAACGCCGTTATGTAGAAAGTTTGTCGTCGTATGCCCGTCAGTTCCTGGGGCGTATGAGTAAACCCGAGGTGGACTACATCAAAGGAATACCCCCTGCTATTGCTATCGAACAAAAAGTAAACACCCGCAATCCACGTTCTACTGTGGGAACATCAACCGAAATTTACGAATATATCAAACTCTTATTTGCCAGAATAGGGAAAACGTATTCCCCCATTTCAGGCGAATTAGTACAAAAACATGAAGTCCAGGATGTAATCAATACAGCCATGAGTTTTGCCGACAATACCAAGATAATGGTACTGACTCCGGTGGCTCCTACTACCGACCGCACTCTTGGCGAACAACTGACCAGCTTGCAATTGCAAGGTTTCAGTCGGGTAGAAGTAAATGGCGAGACATTGCAAATTGCCGATTTTCTGAAGACAGAGACCGAAATAGAAACTAAGGAAGTTTATTTGTTGATCGACCGCTTGATGGTAGAACATTCCCAAACAGCAATAAGCCGATTGACCGATTCCATTGAAACAGCCTTTTATGAAGGACATGATGAATGCGTACTTAAAATCATTCAGAAAGAAGAAACCAGTTTACTGTATTTCTCAAAGAAGTTTGAAGCTGATGGTATAGTATTTGAGACTCCTTCTGTTCACACGTTCAGCTTTAATAGTCCAATTGGAGCTTGTCCTGCCTGTGAAGGGTTCGGAAAAGTAATAGGCATTGACGAAGATTTGGTGGTTCCCAATAAAAACCTTTCTATATTCGAAGATGCGGTTGTTTGCTGGAAAGGAGAAGTCATGAGCGAATGGAAAAAACAACTGATCCACACTGCTTCAAAGTTCAATTTCCCGGTTCATAAACCTTATTATGAATTGACTGACGAACAACGCCAGTTGCTTTGGTCCGGAAATACCTATTTCGAAGGGCTGAATGCATTTTTTAAATACCTGGAATCTAACCAGTATAAAATTCAATACCGGGTCATGCTCGCCCGGTATCGTGGGAAGACATTATGTCCGGAATGCCATGGTAGCCGCCTGAAAAAAGAAGCTTCCTACATTCGTATCGATGGCAAATCCATTACAGATTTAGTGTTGTTGCCCATCAGTACTTTGAATTATTATTTTGAGAACTTACAATTAGACGACCAGGATGCTGCCATTGCGAAGCGCCTGCTAATTGAAATCAATAACCGCATCCACTTTCTGTTGGATGTGGGATTAGGATATTTGACCCTGAACCGGTTATCTAATTCTCTATCAGGAGGTGAAAGCCAACGTATTAACCTGGCTACTTCACTCGGGAGCAGCCTGGTCGGCTCACTCTATATCCTCGACGAACCCAGCATTGGATTGCATTCACGGGATACCCATCTGCTGATAAAGGTATTGAAACAACTCCGCGATTTAGGAAATACTGTGGTTGTGGTAGAGCATGACGAAGAAATCATGCGTGCTGCCGATTACCTCATTGACATTGGTCCGAATGCAGGAAGACTTGGTGGCAAACTGGTATTTCAGGGCATTCCTGATCTGTCTGAATTAAAGAAAAACAAATTAAAGGCTTCGGAAATTGAAAATTCATATACCCTGAAATATCTGTTAGGGCTTGAAAAAATAGAGATTCCCCAACAACGCCGTAAATGGAATAACTACATTGAAGTGTTCGGTGCCCGTGAGAACAACTTAAAAGGTATTGATGTCAAGTTTCCATTGAACGTGATGACAGTAGTAACCGGCGTCAGCGGATCTGGGAAATCATCCCTGGTGCGGAATGTCTTCTACACGGCCTTGAAGAAACATTATGGGGGTATTGCCGATCGTACCGGTCAATTCGGAACCTTGAAAGGCAGTATGCATCTCGCAAATGACATTGAATTTGTAGATCAGAACCCGATAGGCCGTTCCTCACGTTCCAATCCTGTTACGTATATCAAGGCGTATGATGAGATTCGTAAGCTTTTTGCCGACCAACAGCTCTCCAAGCAAATGAACTATACCGCTTCCCATTTCTCTTTCAATACCGAAGGCGGACGCTGCGAAGAATGCCAGGGGGAAGGTACAGTGACGGTTGAAATGCAGTTTATGGCCGATCTGGTGCTGGAATGCGAACATTGCCATGGCAAGCGTTTTAAACAGGACATTCTGGATGTTACTTACAAAGAAGCCAATATCTTTGATGTACTGGAAATGACAGTCAACCAGGCTATCGAGTTTTTCTCCCAACAGACAGGCAATACAGAGAAGAAAATAGTAAAACGATTGAAGCCACTGCAGGATGTAGGTGTCGGGTATGTCAAACTGGGCCAGTCATCCAGTACATTGTCTGGTGGTGAAAGCCAACGTGTAAAACTGGCTTCGTTTTTAGCCAATGAAAAACCTGAACCGACCATATTTGTATTCGACGAACCTACCACCGGATTGCATTTCCACGATATTAAAACCCTGCTCAAAGCTTTTGATGCCTTGATACTGAAAGGGCATACCGTGATTATTATCGAACACAACCTGGAAATAATTAAATGCGCCGACCACATTATCGATATTGGTCCTGAAGGGGGTGATCTGGGAGGTAATCTGGTTTTCGAAGGTACTCCGGAACAGATTATGGATTGTAAAGAATCGTATACCGGAAGATTTTTGAAAGATAAAATGTAATTGTATAAAGCTATCCTGGAGTGTATTTAGTTCTATTTCAATAGAATTATTAGAATCCAATAATTAAAATCTAATAATCACCCTCTGATAACAGCCTTTCTAAAACAGCAGGCAACAAAACTTATTCCCAATGAGCCTTGTTGCCTGCTGTTTTGATAATCTCACGATAGATTCCAATCAATTCATTTCATCGGTCTATCTTTAAATAACTTTTCAGCGCCTCCACATATTCTTCAAATGCATCGACTCCTTTTTTAGTTATTTTACAAACTGTCCGAGTACGTTTTCCTGCAAATCCTTTTTTTACTTCAATATAACCCGCCTCACTGAGTTTTTCAATCTGAACACTGACGTTACCCGCAGTAGCACCTGTCTCTTGGCGTATAAACACAAAATCAGCTTCTTCCACAGAGATTAAGATGGACATAATACCTAACAGTATTATAAACCTATTTGTTATTTAACTTTATTTAAATTATTTACAGTATAAATGGATCCTGGTTATTGACTAAAAAAAAAACGGGCTCCCAAT
>Ga0302209_10000489_pt1 | contig 18555 bp, 12 predicted proteins | sample II_Fen_E3_1_FD_194574 | JGI IMG/M metagenome (GOLD analysis project Ga0302209, IMG submission 194574) | Peat permafrost microbial communities from Stordalen Mire near Abisko, Sweden - II_Fen_E3_1 | ecosystem: Environmental > Terrestrial > Soil > Wetlands > Permafrost | place: Sweden: Abisko...
GCAGTAACAATCGGATTATTTACCTGAGCAGAAACTGTTACTGAAAACGCAACAAAAACACATAGTGCTATTAAGTTATTTTTCATTCGAAAATTATATTTTTTAGGGTTACAATATTAGCAAGAATAATTAAATAGTTAAACGTATATTTTCAATATTATTATTCGACAATCAACATTTTATTTGTTTTAGAAGTAAAGTCGCTGTTTTTTGTTTTTATACTAACCTTATAAAAATAAACACCGGTTTTAACCCGAAAACCATTGTTTGAAATTACATTCCAGGATATGTTATCAGCTCCTGTTTGTGAGAAAGACCAAATTTCGCGACCTGTGATATCAAATATTACAACAGAGGTACTTAAAATAGTTTCGGGCCTGTCATGCTTCACTATAATCCTGGTTTCGGTTTTTACCGGATTCGGATAATTATAGACTGTAAATATCTCTGGTGTCAATCCCTTAACCACCTCGAATTCAATAGCTTTATTTGTCGAGTTATTCAGCAAATCCCAAACTCTAAATGAAAGAGTATGTTTTCCATTTATCATCAATGGTAATTTATACTTAACCACTCCACTTGAATAGCTATTTGTATTAGCCTGGAAATAATCATTTAGTATGTATGACTGTAGAGGATCCTGATCTATTGTCAACATTACATCATGACCAATTCCACTTCCTACAGTATTGATTCCGTCTGAATCGTTTACATTTGCGATAAATAAAGGAGTTTCATTCACTTTATCTCCAGTTACAAAATTTTCTGAATTCAAATATAAATCTGCTTTTGGACCATCTGTTTCATTAATAGATTTGGCATTAGTGCCTCCAATAATGAAATTTTCAAAATAGCCCTGAGCTTCATAATCGTTTGTATCATCATTTGCATAATAATTTATTCGTCCTCCGCCATAGTTATATTTTATATCTTTAGGGAGCATAAATGAGAAACTGTAATTACCCTTGACCACTTGTGCATCGCCCGAAAACAATGTATTGGGTCGGTCTGAATAGGTCATTGCACCATCTCCTTCATTATTCATTGTTGTTATGCTTTGTACTTTATCATAAATCACAGCATGAATATTTCCGTTAAAATTATCAATCTTATTCCCGTTTTCATCAGCAATAAATCCCTGAATTGTAGCGACAGAAAGTGCACGTAAAGTATCTTTACCAAAAGAGGTACTTTCATTTATTTTATCTGTAATCACTTTATATTTTGTTGGATAGTTAAGCTTAACTGCCGGGTCACCAACAAAAACATACGATAATTTATTAATTTCAGTTCCTAAACTATTTTTTGTATAGGCAAGTGCATCTCCGATTCGAAGTTGCTCACCGTTTTGTTTTTTTAATAAAGTCTCACAAAACGTTTTATCAAGGGTCAAATTTTGAGATGCATAAACAGGGCGGGTTGCCGCCAGAATAGAAATTCCTCCTCCATTAGGATTAAAAACTACTTCTTCTCCGGCTGAGAAAGTTTGATTGTCAAATTGAACAAAATCACAGGTTGCAGCAATAAAAAGAGGTAAATGTGGATTAGCCAAAGATTTAATATCATTAATCGTCAAAATTAATTCATTTGCCCATCCAGACGGATTAGCATGACCGGTATAATTCAGCACAAATAAGCCCGATTGAATTAAATTCAACAACTTTGTTTTTGCAACAGGATAACTTTGTCCGCTTGCATTGACCACTTGCTGATAAGCATCCAGGTATATTTTATTGATTTGAAATGCCGGAAATTTTTTTGTTAATGAAACAGCAGTAGTATCAGCTTGTGACGAGTGTAAGAAGTGGTCACCATCATCTGCTACAAAACAAATTTGATTCTTCCAGTATCCTTTACCCTGATTATTCATGTAACCTATCGTTTTATTCACTACATCGGTGGCCTGCTGGGATGAAGTGACCGTAAACCTTCCAACGCTGATATCCATCAAATCGGAAGATACATTTGAGCCTTCATTATCATCTAAGAATGTGAAATAATCATCTGTAACATACGATTGAGTTAGTATCAACGAATTATCAGCTTGATAGGTCAAAATGAAATTATCCCCTGAATCTGATCGAAGTTTCCTGTTATCATATGTTCCTTTGCCAAAAAGCAATAAATATTTAGGCAAATCGGATTTATTAGTAAGTAATGCCCTGTCGTATAACATTTTCATCAGCCAACGATAAGCAGTCGCATCAGGTGTACCGGATGAATATTCATTATAAACCTGATCGGTTGTAACAACTTCAACAGTCATTTTATCTTTATCACGATGCGCCTGAGCTAATGTCTGTGCCTGGGTCAGAAAATTTGGATGTGTAAGAATAATCATGTCTGCCTGGGCAATTCCGTGAAGGTTTTGATTGGGCACTACCCCCAGGATCTCTGGTTTTGGGAAATCAGTAGTTGCAGTTGGATCGATGGCAAGATAACTTTTTACATCATTTCCCGAATCAATAAATGAGATTTTACTATTTGATGTTCCGGTTACTATTTTACTTATATTTTGAATATCCGTAATATCCCAAATCTGAACATTGGCATTGGCATTACTTAACAGGTATTGATTGTAGGAGGATTTGCCTAAATAATCAACGTTTTGGAATTGCATTGCCGATCCGCTCATTGTTAAATGTCTTCGTGCATTTACTTCAAGAAAATTCAGATATCCTACAGCTGTTGCATTTGGTTTTAAATAGGAAATATTAAAATTAAATGCATCAGTTTGTGGAGTAAAAACATATAAGCCTGAAGTTCCAACAGCCATTTCATATTGAGTATCAGAAATGCTATTAACACTAATTTTTTTTGATTGTTGACCATTCAAATCCAGTGAAAAACTTGAAGTTGATAGTGGTGCAGGAGGTGGTGGAGCATTATATGTAGCTGCTACATCCACACGTACAGTTGTAGAATTTGTTTGAACCGGATTTGGAAAGTTAAAAGGGATGGTATACGATGTTGTTTCATTAAATGTTTCACCATAAAATTCTTTCCCTGACAGACATAAATTTACAACATCTTTTTCATATACCTTATAATCTGTAAATTCTTCTATCGGATAAATCGTAGCAGAAGTTGGGACATCAATAGTTTTATTTTCAATTTTTTTCCCTGTACCGGCATCTGAAGAAATAAAGTAATAACCGTTGCCGGAATAGGGATTAATTTTATGTGTGAACATTTGTTTTGTCTTATCATACGACCATTTATTAATTCCCTGTGCATAAAATAAGATATAATCACCTGAATTAAAGACGCCATCCGTTCCTTTATTCACATATATAGCAACTTCGGGTAAATCATCAAACTTGGCCAATGAGAAACTTTGTTCCAAAACAGCACCTCCATATCCGAAAACATGTGCATTAGCCGGGTCAATACCCATTGCATTCAAATCTTCATAAGTAAGTTTATAAATGCCGCTATTTGTAATTTTAATTTTTACAAATTTTCCCTGTGCTAAAACTGAAGTTGTAGTATATGTTCTGTTATTGAGTGCAGTTACTTTTTGTGGAAGAGAGGTTTTCGAAATTTGCAAATCAAATGATTGCAATTTCAACAAATTATCACCATGTTTTACAAACGGGAAAATACTAACAGTCAGATAACCTATCCCCCGTTCTCTCTGAGTTTTTGTTGAAATAACCGGATCTGTCTGAGTTGAGTTATTGCCTGTCATCAATTTACTTTCTTCAACAGTCAATGGTATATAAACCGGATTTTTCAATTCTGCCTGATAGGAAAAAGAAAGATCGCAATTTATTCGCTGGTTATAATAAGGCAAATGGTTTTCAGTTGGATACTGAGCACTATCAAATGAAATTACATCAATTGTTGAGGACCCGGCATGCCATTTCTCAATACCTTTCCAATTTAACTTGTGAGAGGAAATTGATTCTGTTTGAGCAGATAAAATAAGAAAAGAAGGAATTAAAAAAAAACAAAAAAGTAGTATTCTATATTTCATGTAAAGATAAGGTCTTTTTAAAAACATGTAACGTAATAACGATCAAATTGAAAAATTATTGTTTTATGATAATAATAATTTTAACTACTACTTAATAAGGAAATCAAACATCTTATTATTAAAGATATAACCTTCAAGTCGATCTCCAACCTCAACTTTTCCGACTCCAACAGGAGTACCTGTAAACAGTAGATCTCCTATCTTTATTGTAAAGAAACGACTAACATATGCAACAAGTTCATTAATTTGGAAAATCATATCAGAAGAATTTCCATTTTGAACAGTTTTACCATTTAAATCTAATCGGAATTGAATATTTTGAACATCACCCAACTCGGTGACCGGTAAGAAATTACCAATTACCGCAGAGTTATCAAATGCTTTACTAATTTCCCAGGGTTTTCCTTCAGCTTTCAATTTTCGTTGTAAATCGCGGGCAGTAAAATCTATTCCTAATCCGATTTCAGCATAATACCGGTTTGCAAATATTGAATCAATGTTTTTCCCTAAACGATTAAATTTGATAATTAATTCTGTTTCATAATGCAATTCATTCGTGAAATCAGGAATATAAAAGGGTTTATTATTTTTAAGTAATGATGTATCAGGTTTCATGAAAACGACCGGTTCAATGGGATTCTTACTGTTTAATTCTTTATTATGTTCTACATAATTTTGACCGATAGCAAATATTTTCATTTTATCTTTTGTTGTTTTTGATTTGATATTTTTTTCTTTTCATCTTCTTTTATAGCATTTAACCGGTTAAACATTACGGCCAAATGGGCATATATGGAAGTGTTTTGTACAATTACATTTTCTGGAACCCTGATTCGGAAAGGAGTAAAATTCCAGATTGCCTGAATACCTCCTGCAATCATTATCTCTGAAACCATTTGTGCCTTATCAACCGGAACGGTTAATACACCTATATTAATTCCAGTCTGTTGTTGAAGTTCTTCAAATCGTTCTATATGGTGAATCGGTACACGATTGATACTGGTACCGGCTAATTCGTATTTAACATCAAAACCGGCTACTATTTCAAGCCCAAACTGTTCCAAACCGTTATCATGCATTAAGGCACCTCCCAAACTTCCAACTCCAAACAGAAATGCTTTATGAGAATTTGTAAAACCTAAAAAAGACTCGAGTATACCAACAAGTTCTTTTACATCATATCCTACTCTTGTTCGACCTGAAATATTTACATACGATAAATCTTTAGCAACCATTGAGGCATCAACTGCGATATTTTTAGCTATTTGAGTAGAAGATAAATACATTTCACCTTCTTTTAAAACTAATTGGGCATATGCCAGATACCACGGTAAACGCCTCAAAGTAGGTTCAGGCACTTTGAAATGAATAGAAGCATGGGTAGTAGACATTTTCATTGAAATTTAATTTATTAACACACAAAAATAATCATTTTTTTTAAACACTCGACTACAACTGTCATAAAAAACACAGTTTGTGTCATTAAGCTATATTGCGAATTTTTTATTCAGCTAAATTGCTTAACTTTGCAAGGTAAAATTAATTTATAATAAAATTGTTATAAACAAATTTAATTACTTATTTTCAACATATTATGGAGTACAATTTCAGACAAATAGAACAAAAATGGCAAGCTTACTGGAAAAACAATCGAATTTACAAAACGGAAATTAATCAAAACAAACCCAAATATTACGTTTTGGATATGTTCCCATATCCATCAGGTGCCGGTTTGCACGTTGGACATCCACTCGGTTATATAGCGTCAGATATTTTCAGCAGGTACAAACGTTTACAGGGGTTCAATGTACTTCATCCAATGGGATATGATGCTTTCGGGCTACCTGCTGAGCAATATGCCATTCAAACCGGACAACATCCTGCAGTTACTACTAAAAACAATATCGCCAGGTATCGTGAACAATTAGATAAAATTGGTTTTTGCTATGATTGGGATCGCGAAATTCTCACATGTGAACCCAATTATTATAAATGGACTCAATGGGCGTTTATCCAAATGTTTAATCATTATTTTAATACTCACTTACAAAAAGCTGTACCGATTGAACAGTTGGTAAAAGATTTTGAATCCACTGGAACAGAAGGACTAAAAGCAGCCTGCACTGAAGATATACAATTTACAGCTCAGGAATGGAATTCTAAATCCGAAAAAGAACAACAAGAGACCTTACTTAATTACAGGATTGCCTATTTAGCTGATTTGAATGTAAACTGGTGTCCGGCACTAGGTACAGTTTTAGCCAATGATGAGGTGAGTGAAGGTGTTTCTGTTCGCGGGGGTCATCCTGTTGTACAAAGAATCATGCGTCAATGGAGCCTAAGAGTTTCGGCATACGCTCAACGTTTGTTAGATGGTTTGAATACGATTGAATGGACAGATTCATTAACTGAGACACAAAAAAACTGGATTGGAAGAAGTGAAGGTGCTGAACTTCTATTTAAAATAAAAGGACAGGATTTTAGCTTCGAAGTTTTCACAACAAGAGCGGATACTATTTTCGGAGTCACTTTTATGGTCCTGGCTCCCGAAAGTGAACTTGTAAAACAACTTACAACTCAGGAACAAACATTAGAAGTTGATAATTATCTGGATGCAACAAAAAAGCGTACAGAGCGTGAACGTATAGCTGACCGTCGGGTTTCAGGAGTTTTCTCAGGTTCATATGCTATTAATCCGGTAAGTGGAACAGAGATTCCAATCTGGATCAGTGATTATGTATTAGCAGGGTATGGCACCGGAGCAATCATGGCTGTACCTGCTCATGACAGCAGAGATTATGCATTTGCAAAACATTTCGATTTGCCAATTATTCCATTAATTGAAGGTTGTGATGTAAGCGAAGAAAGTTTTGACGCCAAAGAAGGTGTAATGATGAACTCAGGTTTTCTGAACGGTCTTAGTGTGAAACAAGCTATCTCTAAAGCTAAAGCTTATTTATCAGAAAATAAGTTAGGTCGTTTAAAAGTAAATTTCAGGTTACGGGATGCGATTTTCAGTCGTCAACGTTATTGGGGGGAGCCTTTTCCGGTTTATTATAAAAATGAAATGCCCTATATGTTAGACGAAAGTCGTTTGCCACTTGAATTACCTAAAATTGATAAATTCCTTCCAACTGAAAAAGGAGAACCACCTCTTGGAAGAGCAAAAGACTGGCATACTGAAGACAATTTTCCATTGGAATTATGCACTATGCCGGGCTTTGCAGGATCTTCAGCTTATTATTTGCGTTATATGGACCCGCACAATGATAAAGCCCTGGTAAGTCATGAAGCTAATGACTACTGGCGTAATGTAGATTTATATATCGGAGGTACTGAACATGCCACAGGCCACTTAATTTACAGTCGTTTCTGGAACAAATTCTTATTTGATCTTGGATTAGTTTGTGAAGATGAACCATTTAAGAAGTTAATTAATCAGGGAATGATCCAGGGACGTAGTAATTTTGTGTATCGGATTAAAAACTCTAATACGTTTGTTTCATTGAATTTAAAAGATCAATACGAAACAACGCCAATCCATGTGGACGTTAACATTGTTTCAAATGACATTCTTGATATGGAGCGATTCAAAAACTGGAACCCGGATTACAATAATGCTGAATTTATTCTGGAAGATGGAAAATACTATTGTGGCTGGGCAGTTGAAAAAATGTCAAAATCAATGTACAATGTGGTAAATCCTGACGATATTGTTGAAAAATATGGTGCTGACACTTTACGTTTATATGAAATGTTTCTCGGACCACTTGAGCAGTCAAAACCCTGGGATACTAATGGAATTGATGGTGTACATCGTTTTTTAAAACGCCTTTGGAGTTTGTTTTATAAAGGTGATGCTTTTATTGTTGTGGATGATACTCCTACCTCAGAAGAATTAAAAACACTGCATAAAACAATCAGAAAAATCACTTTTGACATAGAGAATTTTTCTTACAACACATCAGTTTCGGCATTCATGATTTGTGTCAACGAACTCTTTACAGTGAAGTGCAGTAAAAAGTCGATCCTTGAGCAGTTGGTGATTTTATTGACGCCATTTGCTCCTCATATTGCTGAAGAATTATATCAGGCACTTGGACACGTAGATACCGTTTGTGATGCTACATTTCCGATTTGTAACGAAATCTATCTGATAGAATCTTCTGTAAGATATCCGATTTCTTTTAACGGAAAAGTAAGATTTACAATTGAACTTCCGGCCGATATGAGCAAAGAGGATGTTGAAAAAACAGCTTTATCAAACGAAATTACAACAAAATTTCTTGATGGGAAATCACCTAAAAAGATTATTGTAGTACCCGGTAAAATCGTAAATATCGTTTTATAAACAACCAAATAACTAAACTAAAATGAATCTGAAATCAATTACAAAAGACACGTGGATTTCAATCAGGGAATACATCTTCATTGCATTTGGTTTGTTAATGTATAGTGCTGCCTGGAAAGGATTCCTTCTTCCACATTTTATTACAGGTGGTGGAGTGACAGGTATCGGTGCTATCTTGTTTTATGCAACCGGTATTCCGATTTCAGTAACTTACTTTTCAATAAACTTCGTATTGCTGGTTATTGCAGTCCGATCAGTAGGGCTTGCATTTAGTCTTCGAACGATCTATGGAGTTGGAGTTTTAACAATGTTTTTTGCATTTTTACCACAAGCTGTTCCAGGTACTTTTGTTGGAGCTGATGACAATTTCATGGCTTGTGTGATTGGAGGCCTCTTATCAGGTGCCGGAATTGGAATTGTATTTTTGGCAAATGGAAGTTCAGGTGGCACGGATATTATAGCCAAAGTGGTGAATAAATACAGGAATATTACGCTGGGAAGGGTATTACTTTATTGTGATGTACTGATTATCTGTTCATCCTATCTTTTTGATTTTGGTAGCCTTGAAAAAATTGTTTATGGTTTAACAACGATGGCAATTTCGACTATAGCTGTGGATATGGTGATTAGTGGAGTCAGGCAATCGGTCCAGTTTTTTATCTTTTCGAAAGAATACGAACAAATTGCAACAAAGATAAATTTAGAAGTTCAACGCGGAGTTACGATTCTTGATGGGATGGGCTGGTACTCAAAAGAGCCGGTAAAAGTAGTTACTGTTGTTGCCCGAAAGAATGAATCGACCAAAATATTTCGCATCGTTAAAGATATTGATCCGAATGCTTTTATTTCGCAATCTTCGGTTATCGGCGTTTATGGTAAAGGATTTGATGTAATAAAAGGCAAGTAATATTTCTTATTTGCTACAGAATTATTCAGCTAAATTTCAAACGCACTGCTGATTACAATTAATAAGTTATTTTGTACAACAACAAAAAAAAGTACAACTTATTTAACAGTAGAATAATCTAAATAATTAAAAATGAATATACTATTTTTAAGTTCGTGGTATCCAACAAAATCAAATCCAAATTTCGGTATATTTGTAAAAGAACATGCACACGCAATACAGTTGAAAAATAATATAGTCGTTCTGGCATGTGTCATAAACAAAACTTCCGATGTTTTTTCAAAAACCATTACAGATACAATTGATGAATCAGGTATGCGAACAGTATTAATCGAAATTAATACCCGCTTTAATGACATATTACATTACATTCTTCCTCTTCAATATTTAATTATTAATCGTATTTTCCGAAAAAATATTGCCACCCATTTTACACCTGACATAGTCCATTCGAATGTTATCTTTCCTTCCGGAATTATTGGAAATTACTTGTCATTAAGAATTAAAAAACCGCACATTATTACCGAGCACTGGAGTAGAATAGAAGGGTTATTAAACAAACCCGTTCTATCGGATATTGCGGTTAATTCTTATAAGAATGCGTCCCGTATTTTACCGGTCTCTGAATTTCTTATGAATAGAATGAAGACAATTCTTCCAACTGTTGAAGTAACAAAATTTCGTGTGGTTGGCAATGTCATCGATTCTGAACAGTTCCATTTTAAAGCGAAAAAAAGAATTGATAATTCTTTACGATTTTGTGCAATAGCTGCGTGGTCAAACAAGAAGATTCCTGATAAGAAGCCTGAATTGTTTATTGAAGCATTGTCACTGCTACAAAAACAAATTAATCAAACAATTATCTTAACAATGATTGGCGATGGGGATAAAGTAATAGAATTACAGGATCTTTGTAACGAGAAAGGGATTCATGCCGATTTTACCGGTTATCTGGATAAACCTGAAATAGCAAAGATACTTCAATCAACCGATTTTTTTATTCATGCCAGTACAATTGAGACTTTTGGAATTGTCATTGCAGAAGCTCTGCTCTGTGGTACTCCGGTTATTTGTTCAAATGTAGGAGCTTTACCTGAACTTATTAATAAGTCAAACGGCATATTGTGTGGAAACACGATAGATGGCTGGGTAAGTGGATTACATAAAATTGTATCCTGTAATTTCTATCATGCTGAAATAGCCGGCTCGATACAGCAAAAATTCAGTAAAGAAAACATTTCAAGAGAATTAAATGAAATTTATCTGGAAGTTATAGAAAGATAATTATAAATTTATTCTTTTTGCAATTTCAATACTCATTTTAGCCCTCTTTAGCCTTAATAGTCCAAGTATACATGTTGCAAATAAAAATATTCTAATATATTTAATCCTGGTAACAATGATCAGGTTTGACAATTTCATTGCTCTTTTGAGCATCGTTTCGACATCTTTCGTTTCGTTCGATTTCAATATATTGACGGAGCAGATGGTAAGATCCACGAATTTAAGTATATTATAATATCTTATTTCTCTTCGATAATTAGTCTGATCTTTTAATTCATTTAGATGTGAATCTACCACTTGAAAGAAATCTGCCGGTTGAATTCTTCCTTGCTTAATCAAAAAACTACCCTGTGAAGTTGAAATCCTGTAGTTCATTAATGTTTTCTGTAAAATTCCGATTTTAAATTGTTTTGATATTCTCAACCACGTATCCAAATCAGACGATGATTTAGAATTATAATTATCAAAAAACGGGTGAATACTGTTTAACACTTCCCTTTTAAACATAAAAGAAGGTGTGATAAAGAAATTCCTGAATCGAAGAATATATTTCAACAATTCTTCGAACCGGAAAATTGGAGAAGTAATTTGCTTTGGTATTAATGGATTATAGTTATTTTTCTCAGTAATATCATTCCCGTCTTCATCAATTAATCTGCACAATGTAAACGAAGCCATTAATTCATTTTGTTGCATAAAATTCACTTCTTCGGAAAGTATAGTACTCAGATACAGATCATCTGCATGGTAGATAGTTAAATATTCGGCTTCCGTTTTTAAATTAGACAACATAAAATTCCAGTTATCTTCCGCAGTACCGGTATTTGTATTCCTGAGAATTGAGATCTTTATATTACATGTCTTTTTTAATTCTTCGACGAGCTTTATTGTGGAATCAGTTGACAGGTTGTCGCATACAATTATTTCAAAATTGGGATAATTTTGAGCCAATATGGAAGAAATGGTTAAACCTATGGTTTTAGCACCATTATAAACCGGTATACAAACACATACTAATGGGGAATTACTATTCATTATCGAATGTTACTAAGTAATGTATTACAAAATACATCTATACTAAATTGTTGAATCAATGGACTCTTTAAGTATTTCAATATATTCTGTTGATAATTTTCAATCTCTTTTTGAGACATTGCACTTAAATACAAATCTAATTCTTTTGTACTTTTAAATTTATTGTAATCAATAAAACACGAAGCCGGTATATAATCAACTACATTATTGGCTCCTTTGTAAACGGGAATTGTTCCCGAAAAGAAACAATCAAATATTTTTTCAGTGATGTATCCACGTTGGTTAGCTACATTTTCAAAACAGATACAAAATTTGTATTGGGAAAGGACATCTGTTTTTCGTTCTACTTCGCCTTTATAAACTGAGAAATTGTATTTAAATAAATTCAACTTCTCATTTATTCTATTCATTAATTTCCCGTAAAAACTTTCCTTTTCAAATTTAACAATAGACCAGTTAAATCCATATAAATCAAGTTTTCCCGGTTCATTTTTTTCATACCATTTTATACATCCCAGACGTTCTTTGTATAATTCGTTTGGTTTATTCGACATTTTATTTCCTGCAACGATGGTGCAAAATTTCGACCTTTCTGTTAATGGAAATTCTGTTGGAATATCAAAACTATAGTTTATTTTTTTATATTTATCCGGATTCGACTCAACCAGATCATCCGACCAGGTAAACACTTTTTCAAAAATACCATGTAACTTTATGTCGCAATTTTGCAAGTTAACTATAGGACTTTCTAACATTAGCAGATATAATTTTGTGTTCTTCTTAATCCTGGCATATTCAAATACCGGGTCGTCTACCCTGGGATAATCAATAAAAACAAATGCATCTGCTTCATCCATTGGTATCTTAGTATAGGTACCGATTTCAATATTTTGATTACTAAACACAGCTGCTAATACATTGAATGGCTTCAGTAAATCATCTCCAATACCTGAATTACTTGCTTCAAAAAGTGTATTGTTTATATTAAGTGTATTGTAGTAATTATGAAACAATATTTTCATTTGTAAATGTTTTTATTATAAAATTCAACAGTTGAAAAATTCTCACTACTTTTTTTATTTCTTTTTCAGCTCTCTGATGACTGTAGAAATCATAGTCAGGTAATTTCCGGGATGTATATCCAATTGCTTACTTACGACATAAGGCCATTTCCAGTTCGAATAGGCTGTAAGTGCAACTGCCGGAGCAATGATCATTCCCCAGATTCCCAGGTGCGTAAAATTCAGGCAGAATAATAGTATACAAAGTGAAGATATTCCCGAAATTATTGTTGCTTTCATAAATGGCACTTCATTTCCGGTTAATAACAGTGAAGTTGCCATATTTTGATTTGAATCCAACATGGCACTAAACAACAAGACAACAATCATTATTGTAGGTAAGAATTGCGTTTTACTGTGAATAAGCGTAAGCAATGTCGGTCCTGTAAGTATCAATCCGATTCCACAGATAATGAATACGGCAAACATTGCTAAATTTCCTTTTATATACATCCTTTTCAGATCGTGCATTTCATCTTTCACCCGATGCATGGTGATTTTCGGATAGTATGTTGAGAACCAAATAGTACTTAACGACATAATCAGTTCGATCATTTGTTTGGTTGTTCCATACGATGCAATATCGGCCAGGGTCAGATATAAAGGAGCGATTATCATGATGGATTTGCCGATAAGAAATGTTCCGAATGTTGTAAACCCGATTTTAACAGCATTCGGTGTCATGATCTTCATGATCTCACCTACTGGAATCTGAACTGCATTTTTCAGGTTTTGCCGGATCTCTTTATCATAGAATGAGAGATAACACAATGAACGGTTTACAATATCACTCACAAACTGACCTATAACAAGTGATATCAAACCAAATCCAAGCAACAAAAATACCACTGATGCAATTATACGGCATGATTGGCCAATAATGATGATTTGATTAAGTTTTTTAATGTACCCTCTTCCGGCCAGTATGGAGCCATAATAATAAGTATACAGCTGATAGGCAACCAGTACCCCGTATACTAGCCACGAAATCCAGACTTCAGTTTTATTTCCTGAATACTTTTGAAGGACAGTAGTTAAATAAAAAGGACTTGCAACTAAAAAAATGACCAGAAATAACGCTGCCAGTATACCGTAATACCTGCGCATGGCAGCAGTCACACTCTTTAAAAGACCATAGTCAATAGAATTATCCAACTGGTCAACCTCTCCGTAGCCCCTTTTCTGTAACGATTTGACACCACTGAAAATATACGTGATATTACGGGAAAAGGAATTTGAAAAGCCAAAATCGAGCAAAGCAGCTAATGAACCTATTGTAATAAATACATTCCAAAGGCCGACCTCTTCGGTTGGTAATAAATGTAAAACAAGGGGCAATACAATTACTCCCGAAGCAATACGCATCGAAGTAGCAACAAAATTCCAGAATACATCCTTCCTGCCTATTTGCATTTTTTTAATTATAAAGTCATCAGTGTTTCAGCAATCATTTCCGCCGCTTTCCCTTTTCCATACAAATCTACTGAGAAGTCTGAATGTTTTGTTTTGAAAAATTCAAAAGCATTCTTTAATTTCAATGGATCACTTCCTGCCAATACATTATATCCATTTTCGACCAGTTCTACCCACTCGGTTTGTTCACGTAGGGTAATGCAATGCTTGCCAAAAAAGAATGCCTCTTTTTGAACGCCACCACTGTCAGTAATTACCAGTTCGCAGTTCTTTAACAACATGATCATATCAAAATAACCGACCGGGTCAATTAACTTGAATTCAGGCTTAATATGAAGCTCTTTAAGGATATTCCGTGTTCGGGGATGAATGGGGACAACTACCGGAATCTGTCTATTGATTTCATTCAATCCGGTTATAATATTTCTCAGGTTTTCAGCTGAATCAGTATTTTCCTGACGATGAATGGTTGCCAACACAAATTTATGTAGTCCTGCTTGCTGAATGATGGTTGATTTCTGCTCAGCTTTAGCTGCATAATACAAGGCAGCATCCTGCATTACATCACCATTTTTAATAATTTTGATTGGCATTTGTTCAAATCCTTCACGCTTCAGATTATTGATAGCCGTATCGGTTGGACAAAAAAGGATAGTTGATATCCGGTCGGTGAGAATCCTGTTTATTTCTTCAGGCATATCCATGTTATACGAACGCAGACCCGCTTCAACATGAATTATCGGGATATGGAGTTTAGATGCCGCCAGTGCACCTGCAAGCGTTGAATTCGTATCACCATACACCAGTAACCCATCGGGTTTTTCTTCTAGTAAAATTTCTTCAATTCCTTCAAGCATTCGCCCTGTCATCGCACCGTGGGATAAACCGTGAATATCAAGTTGAAAAGTTGGTTTTGGTATCTCCATTTCTTCAAAAAACACTTCCGACATATTGGCATCAAAATGTTGTCCGGTATGGATGATTTTTTCTTCAATACCTTTCAACTGAAACTGACGGCTCAGTGTAGCAGCTTTAATAAACTGAGGCCGGGCACCTACTACTGTGATTATTTTCTTCATAAGGAGTTTAATAAATTAGCCAACTCACCGGTTAATGATTTACGTGAATATTTTTCCACCGATGCAGTGTGAACAGTCAGAGAATTTAATTTATATCGTTCGTAAAAATCTAAGATGCAATTTTTAGTTGCCGTTTCATCCAAAAAATCAACCATCACTCCTCCCCCTGTTTCTTCAAGAACTATTGCAGCATCACCATCTGTGGGACCTACACCTAAAATTGGGCGTTTGGCTGCCAGGTATTCATAAAATTTACCGGTGAGTATCCCTTTGGCATTGCCCGAATTATTTATTAATAATAGCAAGACCTGTGAAGATTGTTGTTTAGCAATGGCTTCACTATGTGATAAATAATCTATTTTTAGTAGTTGATCCTGCAATCCGTAAGTATGTATATCTTCCAGTACTGAAAAATCGACCTTTCCTACCAACTGAATCTGTAAGTCGGATTTAAATTCTGCATTTGTCAAACAGATATCACTCAATACTTTCCAAACAGTCTTTGGATTCCTGGCTGCATTTAAGGTACCTATATGCGAAACTGTGAATTTAGTATCCAATATCACCGGTGTATCCTCTCCTTCCACATCATATCCGTTAGAAACAACATCAATTTTATGAGGGCTCAACAATTCATATTCAGCTTTCATACCGTTCGAGACAACGACAACCTGATCAGCTGTCCGTACTACTTCATTTTCCATTCGGTGATGAATTCTATCGGCAATCCCTGTCAGATTCAAATCTTTGTAAAAATCAATATTCGTCCAGGGGTCCCGAAAATCGGCTAACCAGTGTAAAGAAGGAAAGTTTTTTTTCAATCCCAATCCAATCATATGCATCGAATGGGGAGGTCCTGTAGTGATGAGGGCATCAACCGGATTATTCTTTAAATACTCTGACAAAAACCTAACTGATGGCTTAATCCAGAATCTACGTGGGTCAGGTATCAAAAAATTACCCCGTATCCGGATTGATAATTTATCTTTCCAGCTTTGTTTCTTAACTTCGGATATAAATCCGGCATTGATGGGTTCATTTTTTTTACCTGTCAGGTTACGATATACGTTATACGGTTCCCAGATTGTCAATTTCAGCACCTGTATCGTCGAAGGAATATCCTTTTCGAAGGAATGATCGATAGATGGGTATTCAGGATTCTCAGGGGTATAAATAATGGGTTCCCAACCATACTCGCGCAGGTATTTGGTAAATTTCACCCATCGTTGTACCCCTGCTCCACCACTGGGAATCCAGTAATAGGTTACTATCAATACTTTTTTCATTTTCCTGTCCACCTTGCTTATTTTTGTTTGATCAGATAATAACCACAAGTAGACAGGTAATTTCTAAAGTAAGGTATTTTACTAAAAAAACCAAAAAGCAAACGGGGTTTTAATCCAAACTTCACTTCATAGTTCGGATTAATGAAATACAATGTTTTTAATAATTGAACATACCCGTTTTTAACTATCAGTTTTTCAAATCGTTCCAGACTTATTCCGGTCTCCTTTATTTCGAGCAAACTGGTAATTTTACCGTCACTTTCACCAAAAGTTTTTAAAATTGATTTATAAATTGATGCAGGTAATAAATGATAATACGGAAGCAGGGATAATATTTTATTCTCACAGATTTGTTGATGTCCTCCAAATGGATTTTGCCACGGAGGGAATGCAAAAAATGCAACTGCATCAGGGGCCATTAGATCTTTCATCAATCCCAGGAATTTATCCTGATCATGAATATGTTCAATCACATCACGAACAATAATAATATCAAACTGAGAATGAAACTCTGTTGTTTTATAAATATCTTCACTAATCAGTCTGATATTCTTTGCAAATGGATGATTGGAAAAATATTCTTTTCCTTTTTCAATTTTAGGGATACTTAAATCAACGCCTGTACACTTACATCCCAAATCCAGAAAAGGTTTCAGATTTCCTGCTTCACCGCAACCGATTTCCAAAACCTGCACCGAATCATCGATTTTCTTTTTCTGTTCAATAAATGGAATGATATATTTCTGCGTGGTAAATATTTGTTCATTAATATATTGCAGAGGATCTAAATGACGTTTTTGCATCGATAACTATTTAATGATATTATTAATGGCACGTTGTATGCGTTGAATCGTTTCATTTTTACCAATGATGGCAGTTATGTCGAACATGTGCGGACCTTTAGCTTCACCGACGACTGATATCCTGAATGCATTCATCACACCACCTAAATTATATTCTTTGGAAGTTATCCAATCGATTACAATTTTTTCAGTATTTTCCGACGAGAAATCATCGATATCAGTCAGTACCTGTATTAATTCCGTGAGTTGTGCCGGTGTTTCGGCTTTCCAACGTTTTTGTACAGCTTTTGCATCATATTCGGCAGGTGCAACAAAAAAGAATTTTGATTGATCCCAGATTTCTTTTACAAAGTGGGCACGTTCTTTTACCAACGTTACAATCTTAGTTACTTTATCAAGATCTTCTATGATCTCTTTTTCAACTAATATTTGTTGAAAAATACCGGCAACTTCAGCATCCGGTTTCAACTGCAGGTATTTATTATTAAACCATTTCCCTTTTTCAAAATCAAATTTAGCACCACTTTTACTGACTCTATCCAATGAAAATTGTTCAATCAGTTCTTGCATGGAGAATATTTCCTGTTCAGTACCGGAGTTCCAACCCAGCAACGATAAGAAATTAATGACAGCTTCGGGAAAATAACCGGCTTCGCGGTATCCTGATGATGTTTCTCCGGTTTTAGGGTCTTTCCAGTTTAATGGAAATACCGGGAATCCAAGACGGTCACCATCACGTTTACTCAGCTTACCATTTCCATCAGGTTTCAACAACAACGGTAAATGTGCAAATTCGGGCATTACTTCAGTCCAACCCAGATAGCGATATAACAAAACATGCAGAGGAGCTGAAGGCAACCATTCTTCACCACGTATAACATGCGAAATTTCCATTAAATAATCATCTACTACATTAGCCATATGGTAGGTTGGTAGTCCATCGGATGATTTGAATAATACTTTATCGTCAAGCACTGATGAATTAATAATCACTTCACCGCGAATCAAATCCTGTACTTTAATTTCTTCATTCGGTTCAATTTTAATTCGAACCACATATTGTTCACCTTTTTCAATTCGTTCATTCACTTCACCTTCGGATAAGGTCAATGAATTAGTCATTTGATTCCTTATTTTGGCATCATACTGGAAATTGGCAATTTCCGTACGTTTAGCATCGAGTTCAGCAGGAGTATCAAAAGCAACATACGCTAATCCGGCTTCGAGCAACTGATCGACATATTTACGGTAAATGGCTTTACGTTCACTCTGGCGATAAGGTGCATGAGGTCCTTCATTACCTTTTGGAGAGCCAATACCTTCATCAATGGTAATTCCTAACCAGTTAAGAGATTCT
>Ga0302209_10000497_pt1 | contig 18413 bp, 20 predicted proteins | sample II_Fen_E3_1_FD_194574 | JGI IMG/M metagenome (GOLD analysis project Ga0302209, IMG submission 194574) | Peat permafrost microbial communities from Stordalen Mire near Abisko, Sweden - II_Fen_E3_1 | ecosystem: Environmental > Terrestrial > Soil > Wetlands > Permafrost | place: Sweden: Abisko...
GAAAACTGCAGGCCTTATAAAAGAAGCGAGAGCAACTGGCGATCAGTCAGAATCAATTGTAGCCTTACAAAATAAAAAGATAGATGGATTCTTAACAGACTCAACAGTATTAGAAAACTTATTTTCAAATTCACCAGCAACTGTAGCAAACTTGCAGATGGCTACAAATTATAAGGATGACGCAACTACAGTAGGTAGAATTGCTCCATCAGTTTCATTTGAGAATATTGCATTTATGGAAGAAGTTGATAATGTTGTTGCAAAGATGAGAGATGAAGGCGTTATTACAAAAATATTCCAAGATTACAAATTAGATCCAGCACTTCATATGATTACAAATGACCAAAGAATCCACACTCTTAATACAAGAACTGAGTAAATATATTTGAACAAGAACACTGTAGTGATATATTTGCTAAGAAAATCTTAGATATATTAGTACAAGAAGCACATAGATATATTTTCATGAGAACTGAGTGATTAGAAGTAAAGTATATAAATATTGCAGGTACAAATTAATACCTGCAATATTTATTTCAAAAAAAAGGAGGCCGATTAAAATGCCACTATTAGAAGTTAAAGGATTGCAAAAGAGTTTCGGCGATCTTCAGGTTTTAAAAGATATAAACATAACCATTACACAAGGAGAAGTTTTAGTCATTATTGGTCCTTCTGGTTCAGGAAAAAGTACACTTCTTAGATGCCTTAATTTACTAGAAATTCCTACAGGTGGAGAGATTATATATAATGGTAATAATATATTAAAACACAAATTTGATATTAAAAATTATAGGCAAGATGTGGGGATGTGCTTTCAAAGATTCAATTTATTTCCATTTATGACAGTACTTGAAAATGTAACATATGCTCCAATACATGTATTGAAAAAAAAGAAAGCCGAAGCGCAGAAAAAAGGTATGGAATTATTAGAAAAAGTAGGTCTCGCTGATAAGGCAAAGGTTTATCCGAATACATTATCAGGTGGACAACAGCAACGTGTGGCGATTGCCCGTGCACTTGCAATGGAGCCTAAAATGATGCTATTTGATGAACCAACTTCTGCACTTGATCCAGAATTAGTCGGCGAAGTATTGAATGTAATGAGAGAATTGGCAAACGAAGGGATGACAATGGCTGTTGTTACTCATGAAATGGGCTTTGCGAATGAAGTTGCGGATAGGGCGATTTTTATGGATAACGGATATGTGGTTGAAGATAGTACACCAACTGAAATGTTTACGAATCCTAAAAACGATAGAACCAAAGAATTTTTATCCCGTGTATTAAATAAATAACAATTAGGAGATGACGCATATGAAAGTATTTGAAAATTTAAATTTTCCTAAAGCAATACATGATTTGCTTCCGAAATTGTTAGGGAATGCTTTGCAAATTGTTGTGTTGGCTACGATAATTGGCTTTATATTCGCTATTATTATTGGATTTTTACTTGCATTAGGAAGAGTATCAAAAAGTAAGATTTTAAATCGTATTATTATTATTTTTCAAGAGTTTATTCGAGGAACTCCATTGCTCGTTCAAATGGTGTATATATACTATGTTGTTCCAGTATTTATAAATATGATGGCAAGCCTCATGGGATATACTGATTTTTCTTTGAATATTAAATCGACAACAGCAGGTATAATAGGACTTTCAATCAATTATGGAACATACATATCAGAAGTTATAAGATCTGCTATTATATCAATAGATGATGGACAGATGGAAGCAGCATTAGCTTTAGGATTTTCACCACGTCAGGCGATGCTTAGAATTGTAATTCCTCAAGCCTTTCGTAATTCAATTCCTGTATTTGGAAATTATTTGGTAATGATGGTTAAAGATACATCTTTAATGGCTTACATTACAGCACAGGAATTCTTGATGACGACAAAAGCTTATACGGCACAGACATTTCTTACGATTGAATCTTACACCATATTGGCTGGTGTCTATCTAGCAATTTGTATTCCATTGGGACTTCTTGTAAGATTAATGGAAAGAAAGTTAAATAAAGGAAGACGTTAGTTATTATAATAAGGAGGGATTCTAGAATGAATAAATATATTATCACAATTAGTAGAGAATTTGGATGTAATGCAAGGGAAATCGGACGTTCACTTGCGAGCAAATTAGGCGTTCCATTTTATGACAAAGAGCTTGTGGATCTAACAGCACAAAAGGCAGGTGTGAATAGAGAGGCAATTAAAGAGTCAGATGAAATTATGAATATGAAACAGGGCCGTCTGTTTGCTGATTTTGGATATGGTTCATCAACGGCCTTCTATTCTGAAACGGCAATCACTACGCAAGCAGAAGTAATCCGTGAAATTGCGGATAAGAATGAATCTTGTATCATGTTTGGACGTTGTTCTGATTTCATTTTAAAAGAATATCCAAATGTCTTAAATTTCTTTTTATATGCGCCTTTGGAAACAAGGATAGATCACATTGCATTAACTTATGAACTGAGTGTAAAAAATTCAGATAAGATGATAAAACGTATTGATAAACAACGTCATAATTATTATAAATATGTTACAGGAAAAAATCGTGGAGATAGATATGATAAACACGTTATGGTTGATGTAAATACTTATGGTGTTGATGGAACTGTTGAACTATTGTGTGAAGCAATTCGGATACGGTTTGCAGAAAAATAACCTGAGATATTATGGAGTCAATATAAAGAAAAGCAAATAAATGAAGCTGCTAGACCAATTTAAAAATGGTTAAGCAGCTACATTTATTTTAATTATAAATATATGATTTATGGCTGTAGATTGATATTTGAAGAGGCTTTATTTGCTAGGCTTTATTTACTATGTTTTAAAAATTTTATTGCATTTGACAATTTAATTGGATTACCGTAACGAAGTGTTCCCATCCTGTAAATCTTAGCACCAAACATACCGACAAGTACGATGGAGGCAATTAGTATTAGAAATGATACGATGATTTCCCATGGTGCAACTGTTCCCATGGCAACTCGTGCAAACATTGCACTATAGGAGCTGAATGGTAAGAATGATGCTACCTTAATAACAATTCCATTTATATTTGACAATTGGGCTAATACAACAAAGTATACAATCATAATAACCATTTGCACACCACCGGCGCTTTTGTTGATATCTTCTGTCTTGGATACTAAGGCACCCATTGCACCATATATAAATGCATAGAATAGAAATCCGCCGATGCCAAATATTCCAAAAGTGATCAGTACATTATTGGGAATAGCAAGAATCATATCAAGTTTATTGCCCCATGCAGCCTGATTGATTCTATAGGAAAATACAGCTACACAAAGGATTGCACCGACTTGACCAAGGCTTGCTATTGCACCAGCGATAACCTTGCCAAATAATAAACTATTAGAATTCGTGCTTGTAATTAAGAGCTCAATTGTTCGGTTACTTTTTTCTTGCGTAACAGAGGTTGCAATCATTATTCCATATACAATGATTGACATAAAGATTACAATAACAAGAATATAGCAGTACCAGAAATTCTGAGACATGTCTTTTCCTAGAACTTGTTCATTGGAGGAGATGGTCGGATTAAAGGCAGTAGCAACTTCTGCGTAATTTAATCCATTTGTAGTACAATAGTTTATTTGACTAATCGTTGTCAGAGCTGCATTAAATGAGTAAGTATTACTGTCTGACATACTTTTGTCAAAGATGTAATAATCATAATCCGTTAGAGAATTCACTACAAATCCAGCTTCTGATTTGTCTTCTTTTACTGAATTCTTTACTTCATCTTCATTGGTGGCAATCTGCCATTTTACATCTTTAAAAATACTATTTAAAAGTGACATATCTTTAAGTGCGCCAGTTTTATCATAGATAATCATATTCTTTGATTCTTTTGAGTCCTGACCACTCGTTGCGTTATCAGATTCATTTACATTCTGAGCACTCTCGTTTTTTTGTGGAGTACCAAGTATTCCTGACATATCAAAAAAACGTGGAAGAAACATTCCGATGCCAACAAGTACGATGAGGAAAATAGTTGAAATCATATAACTTTTATTTTTAAAATAATTTTTTAATTCATATTGAAGTACCACTAAAAATTTCTTCATTATTCTTCACCTACCTTTGCTATAAATATGTCATTTAGAGATGGTTTATAAGTTTCAAAATGTTCAACCTCAATATTTTTAGTAAGTATTGCGGTCAGTAATGCATTCCTTGTAACATGATCACGTATCTTTATAATCAATGTATCTTTTGTCTTTCCTGTGATTTCTAGTACGTCGTTTAATTCGCTTATACATTTCGTCTTTAATTCATCGAGATCATAATTCACAGCGGAAAGTACCAATTGTTTTTCACCATATTCTCGTTTGATTTTATCCAAATCACCAAAAAGAACAACCTCACCTTTGTTAATAATTGCAATATCTTCACAAAATTCTTCCACATAGCTCATCTGATGGCTAGAGAAAATTACTATTTTATTTTCAGAAATCAATTCTCTTACTACTTGTTGTAAAATTTGTGAATTAACTGGATCAAGTCCACTAAATGGTTCATCCAATATAATAATATCAGGGTTGCATACAAGTGTTGATGCAAGCTGTACTTTTTGCTGATTACCTTTTGATAGTGTCTCTAATTTCTTTTTTTCATACTCATTTACTTCAAGTCTTGTAAGCCATTTTCTTGAATTTACAATGGCTTCTGTCTTTGAAATCCCCCTTAACCTAGCTAGATATACCATCTGTTCAATGACCGTCTTCTTCGGGTATAAGCCTCTTTCTTCGGGCAAATAGCCTATCTGATAATTCTTTCGTTCAAATTTCTTCCCATCTAGAAAAATTTCTCCTGAATCTGAGTGAAATACATCCATCAAGATACGTATAGTAGTTGTTTTTCCAGCCCCGTTCCGACCTAGAAGGCCTAACGCTTTACCACTTTCGATATCAAAAGATACACCATGAAGTACCTCGTTTTCACCGAATGATTTTTTGATATCTTTTACCTCTAACCTCATTATTGCCTCCATTCCTGTGGCTTGCTTTTGCAAGACACAACCTCAAGTTTATGATATAGAATCAAATCCTTTTGGTTGAAAGATTTCTCTCAACCGATTACCGTTGCCCTCATTACGCCTCATAAATTTTACTTTCTTTTATAAGCTCTTTTAGTTTTGTTCGTGCAGTCCATCCCAATGAAAAGAATAGAATTGTAAATGCCATAATAACTGATGGAAATATAATCATTGGTAATATCGAAATATTACCATTTGAAATGCGTATTCCTGTTAATATTAATTCGTATACTTCAATTGCACCTTCAAAGGCTGCAAGAGATAACCACCACTTTGACATTTTTCTGCAGCCCTTTATTCTTGAAGATAAATCAGTGTATATATCAAAAGGACCATCTTTCGCTTCTTTTCGTAAAGTAGCCCAATGCATATAGATACCAACGCATTCAACTCCAACGTCTTCAAGAAATGTAACATATGCAATATTTTCAATATTTTTGCTCCCCATTTTATCCAGAAATTCAATTTTATAAATATATTTTCCTGGGGTTTCCTCTTCAAAAACATATCGAGTCCAATAATAATCTACAAGTGCCATGCCTTTTGTGGACATAGAATTAATCCATCGTTCTTCTTTTTCATAATTATAAAAAAATTTAAATGTGGTATGTTTCATTCTACGTCCTCCTTTACAATCTGAGTGCCATTTATAATAAGTTCATTTAGCCTTTCTATCTCGCTAATTACCGTTTGTTTGCCTAAAGTAGTGATAATGTATTCTTTTTTTCTTGATTTATCATCGGAAGAAAATGATTCGATTAAATGTTTTTCAAGAAGTGTATTAATAGCTCCATATAATGTACCTGGTCCTAGATTAACCCGGTTATGACTTAACATATTTACGTTTTGCATGATTCCATATCCGTGCATCGGATGATATAGTGATAGCAAAATATAATACACAGCTTCTGTTAATGCTCCTCTTTCATTACTTTCAGGCATTGGAAAGCTCCTTTCATAAAATTTGTATTTAAAACCGATGTGGAAATTCGATGTATCGTCTCACGTTATATCGGCTGACGTAATAAAACTATATCGCATGACGATATAGTTGTCAATAATTTTTTTGTAATTTATGATTTATGAAATAAAAGGAAAATAAAGTGGGACATTACAATGACAAAGAGTTCAGGTATCTGTTTGAAGTTGAAGAAGAACCCATTTTAACAATCCATTTAAGATGTAGTTGCACCGATTATAGGAATGCAATGGAAGTATGGAAAAGAAATTATAGAATGCCGGGCGAGACATTTACAAAAAACTATATTATCGTATATATGATTTCACTGCTTCTTATACCAATTGATATGTTACTACATTCTGTAAAAAGCGAATATAAAATTATTGGTATCGTATTAATTACATTATGCAGTATATTAACGAAAGATATGTATACATATATATGCGTTATATTAAATAAAAGGGAGAGTATTTATATGGATAACATCGAAAATGAAATGATTTTAGAAAAACCGGAAGAGCCTATATTGATATTAAATTTGAAATGTAATAGTAATGATTATAGATATTCTAAAGAAATGTGGTCTGAACAAAATGGGAAATTAGTTATGAAAAGAATAATTAAAAGTTCCGTTAATATTATATGTTTAACTATATTTTTCGTATGGTTATGTTCACTATTTGGTTTTAAATATAGTGCAGCAAATGATATCATTGCATTTATTTTAACGATAGCAATTGTTTCAGTAATTAAAAATTTATATTTTGCTATATGTTGTATGAGAAAACAATCATATTTTGTACATCTCGCTACAAGAAGTCAGATAAGAAGTTTTGCTTTAGTATACGAGAATAGAACAATAAAAGAAATCAAAAAAATATTGATACCCTGCAAATATCGATTTTATGATACATATTTAATTAAAACAATTCCTTTGCCAGAGACGATGTATAAAACATCTGCTGAAAAATTGTGGATTTGCCTTTAACAATAGATATTCTTATTGAATATTCTTCAATAGAGGAAATATATGAAAATAAAAAATGTATTACTTTTTTTCAAAGAGTTTTTTTCCTAAGGATCAGCTCAGTGAAGATGAATTGCAGCAATTAAATTTAATCATAGATAAAATCTGTATACAGAATAATATTACAAGATAAAAATTCAGTGATATATAGATTAAGTAAACGTATAATATAATCATATTTATGAGAATTCCACTTGACACATATACGAAATTGCGTTATAGTTATAACATAATAAAAGATATAAATAATACAACTTACATTACAAAGTTGATATTTAATCAGAAGGAGGTTAATATGGTTAAAAAAGAAGATAGTAGCAATGGCATAATAGCATCAAAAGAACGGATTTTGAAGAATGAGATATTAGCACAGTACAAGAGTATTAGACAATTTGCAATTGAGATGGAGATGCCTTACAGTTCTTTGATGTCAGCACTAGACAAAGGTGTATCTGGGATGGCATATGAGACGGTAATAAGCATATGTAAAAAGCTTGGAATTAGTCCAACTGATTTCTCAAAAAATGGTATTGAAAATGGTAACACAATTGAAGAATTATCAGATCATTCAAAAAGATTAATTGCATATTATTCAAAACTTAATCTTGATGGTAAGCAGAGACTAATAGAATTGGCTGAAGATTTTACGGAATTAAAGAGATATAATGAATAAGATAACTGATACAAAGTAACATCATTCGTAAAGAAACAATTATTCATCAAATATGAATTAATAATCAAATATAAATCAATAATGAATCAAATATGAATCAATAATGAAATATTAATAAGTATTAAAAGACGAATGATTAATCAAATATTAATCATTCATAACATAAGATCATTCAGATTTGGAAGTGTATGAGCTTTGAAGAATTTTGGGGATGAAAACTCATTCGAAGTTCATACACGTACAATCTCATAATAGATAATTAACAAAATAATTCGCTTTTAAAATGTGATTCTTTAGCACGTTCAATTAAGTATTTATATCTTTTCTGCTCTGAATTCAATTGATATATATAACAGTCAATCAAATCAGGCTCTATCGCGTTCTCGAAGTTTGAGTATGCAACATCTATAGCAATTTTTGTCGATGCTATTTCCTCAAGAAGATACTTCTCTTCATAACTAATTGGTTCTTTCTCTTTTTTTAAACTGATAAATCTTTTCAAATCTATCCCTTCTTTCTTCATTTATTTTCTAGTAGTATAGTCAATAAATGGTAACTCCATACAAGTAATAGATAAATATTTTGTAACTATTCAAAAGGCAGTATTCCGCGAGGCATTTTTGCTTATTTTTAGCAAAAATCCGAGTCTTACAGCAGCAAATTGCATCTTTATGGCAATTTGTGTGCATCGCGAAGCGTGTAATTGTTCAGGTACTGAACAGTTACAATATTTTGTAACTAGGAGGATTATTAGTGATTTATAAAATGCTGCTTGTCTATGCACTAATTAGTGCCGCAGTAATAATGGACTATAAATATTTTAAAATACCAAATTCACTAAATTTATGGGGGTTCATTTCTGCTATATTTTTAAATTTATTTTCACCAGGACCATATAACTTATATAGTGTTGTAATTGGTTTAATGATACCATTTGTCCTATTATATCCGGTCTTTATGATAGGCGGGATTGGAGCTGGTGACATAAAACTGTTATGTGTTATTGGTGCTGTTATAGGTATGAAAAGCTGTATGAAATTTACTGTATCTTGCTTTATCATTGCAGGGATAATAGGAATATTAAAACTAATATTGATGGAAATACGAGGTGAAAAGAACAAAAGATATACAATGCACAAAATTCATTTTAGTTATGCAATTGTTGTTGCGAGTATTTTAGAACCAATAATAAATAATTTATATCACGCGAGTGAGGGGGGATTTTTTTGAAAAAAAGTATATGTGTAATATATGATGTAGATGAAAAATATGCGAATAAGTTAATGAATGTCATGAATAAAAAGAAGAAAATACCATTTAAGACGTTGGTATTCACTTTAGAGGAGTCGCTATTAGAGTATCTCAAGGAAAATGCACTTGATATTCTTATAATCAGCGAGGATGCACTTACGGATAATATTAAAAAACAAAGAATAGAAAACATTTTGGTCCTACGGGAAGATATGGAAGTGTCTAATATATCAGAGGAGGGAAGTGAACGTGATATTTCGGGCATTTATAAATATCAATCTTCCGAAAATATAGTAAGAGAAGTTATGAATTATTGTGCAAAACCTTATATTGATCTATCCACAAAGGCTGAAATAATTGGAATATATTCTCCAATTAATAATGCATATAAGACAGCATTTTCATTGGCACTTGCAAATGCATATGGTGAGAAATCATCAGTCCTTTATATTAATTTAGAAGAGTTTTCTGGGCTTGGAGAAATTCTTGCCGAGGGGAATAAGGGGAATCTTTCTGATGCTGTATATTATTATAAGATTTCAAAGGAAAGTTTTCTGAATCAACTGGAGTGGGTGGTATCAAATGCTGGAAAAATAAACTATATTCCACCAATAAAATGTGCGGAGGATGTGACCTATATATCGACACAAGAGTGGATTGATGTATTTACATATATTGCAAATTTTAGTGCATATGATGTAATTGTGTTAGATATTTCAAATGCAATTAAAGAACAATGGAAATTAATGCAGATATGTAAAAGAGTACTTATGCCCGTGAAAGAAGACTATATTTCAAAAAAGAAGATTAATAGCTTTGAGGCATATCTATTAGAGATAGGAAAAGAAGCGATTTGCGATAGCATTGAAAAAATAAACGTACCATATGATAGCAGCATTCGTTTATCTTCGGATTTTATGGAACGAATTGAATGGAGTGTCTTAGGAAGTTTCGCAAAAGAGATTGCCTATGGATGAAGTGATAGAAAGAATTAGAAAACAGGTATTTGAATGTGTTGAGCCTGATAGAGACCTTGAAGACAAGGAATTGTATACATATATTGATGAAGCGATTCTACAAGAAAATAAAAGTACAATTATATCAATGTCACAACGCGAAAATTATAGAATAGAAATATTCAATTCTATGAAACGCTTAGATATATTGCAGGAACTGTTAGATGACAATTCAATAACAGAGATTATGATAAATGGTTATCGAAATATCTTTGTTGAACGATATGGAAAAATGTCAAAGTGGGAAAAAGAATTTCAAAGTAAAGAAAAATTAGAAGATATCGCGCAGAAGATTGCTGGCAAATCGAATCGAATTGTAAATGAGTCGACGCCTATAGTGGATACAAGACTTGGGGATGGTTCCAGAGTAAACATTGTGCTTTCACCAGTAGCAATTGAAGGGCCAGTAATTACAATCAGAAAATTCTATAAAATGCCTATCACAATTGATAAATTGATAGAGCTAAAATCAATCACAAAAAATGTTGCAATATTCTTAGAAAATGTTGTAAAAGCAAAATATAATATTTTCGTAAGTGGTGGAACCGGTTCCGGTAAGACAACATTTCTAAATGCATTATCCAATTTTATCCCAAATGATGAAAGAGTTATTACAATTGAAGATTCAGCAGAATTACAGATTAATGGTGTAACCAATCTGGTTCGATTAGAAGCTAGAAATGCCAATGTTGAGGGCAGTAATGCCATCACAATAAGAGAATTGATTCGGTCAAGTTTGCGAATGCGACCAGATCGCATCTTGGTGGGGGAGGTGAGGGGAGAAGAAGCAATTGATATGTTACAGGCGATGAATACAGGACACGATGGAAGTCTGTCCACAGGCCATAGTAATAGTCCCAAAGATATGCTTTCCAGACTAGAGACAATGGTACTTATGGGAATGGATATGCCTGTAACTGCAATAAGAGGCCAGATAGCATCGGCAATTGATATCATTGTTCACTTAGGAAGACTTAGAGATAAGACAAGGAGAGTACTTGAAATCGTTGAAGTACTTGATTTTAAAAATGGAACGATTGCAATGAACACATTATATCAGTTTAAAGAGTATGGCGAAGATGAGAATAAAAAAATTATCGGAGAATTAGAAAAATGTGGGGAAGGGCTTATTAATACATATAAATTGCAAGTGGCAGGAATCAGAAAGGAGATTATTTGAAAAATGAAATGCATATGAAAGATAGCTTTATGCTTATAATAGATAAAGTTTTTCTTACAAAAAATATGTTTAGAAAATACGAAATATCCAAGATACAATATTTAACGTCATTATTAAAAGGTGTGTTAATTATTTTGATAATATCATATTTGTTTTATGAAAATCTTGTGTATGCAATCGTATTTATGCCATATGTGTATATTTATATGAATAATTCGGCGCAGGAAATTCAAAGAAAGCGGAAACAAGAGTTATTAAATCAATTTAAAGATGGCATGCTAGCAGTTTCATTTTCACTAAATGTTGGATATTCAGTGGAGAATTCATTTAAAGAAGCACTAGGAGAGTTGCTTTTGTTATATGGAGATAAAAGCGATATCGTAATCCAGTTTCGAAATATAAACTATAGAATCGAAATGAATGAGAATATTGAAGATGTGATAGATGATTTCGCAAGGAAAAGCAGTATCGAAGACATTTTGTATTTTGCTGAGGTATTTCGATATGCAAAACGTAGCGGCGGGGACTTGATAACTATTATTAGAAATACTGCAAATACAATCAGTGAAAAAATAGAAGCTAAAAATGAAATCGAAACAGTGATAAGTGGTAAGCAGATGGAACAAAAAATAATGAGTATGGTACCATTCGGAATTATTTTGTATTTAAAGCTTTCATCACCAGAATTTATTGAAGGACTTTATGGAAATATAGCAGGAATCATAGTAATGACAATATGCTTGGTATTGTATATTTTATCATATTGGTTAGCTCAAAGAATAGTAAGAATTGAGGTATAACAAGTGGTGATTGTAAGCTTAATCATTTTAATATTCGTAATCATTGGGTTTATAATTACAAAAGATTATAAACGAGAAGAAATTGAGGCTCTAAATAAGAAACAAAATCCATTTATTTTGTTATACTCATTGTCTTTTAAGATAATTGATAAGTTCAAAATAATAAATAATATTAAAAATGCTCAATATCTAGACTTTGTAAAAAAAATATCAATTGTAATCTTCATGGTAAGTATAACAAGCATTTTATGTGTTTTGCTGACAGTTGCCAATTTTGAATCAAGTGTTATTCACAATAATAGCGTAACTCGTCCAGACTATGTGGAAAACTCGAAACAAATTAATATGAATGTGTATAAAGATGGAGAGGAAACACCTTATGAGGTTGAATTTAACGTAGAACCCAAGCAATATACATTAGAAGAGATCAAAAAAAACTTTGTATTGGCATATGATTATATATTGGAAAATATGTTGAAAGATAACAAATCGTTTGAAAACATTACAAGTGATTTGAACCTAGCAACAGAAGTCTCTGAGTATGCAATTAATGTTGACTGGTATTCTAGTAATTATAATATTGTTGATTTCGATGGTTCTGTATACAATTCTGATTTTGAGATGAATAATGTTACGAGCATCCCAATTCAACTTACTGCAAATTTGAAGTGTGGTGACCAGACTTGTGAATACCCAATTGATATTAATGTTTTTCCAGCTCATTTAACGCAAAAAGAGCGATTTGTTAAATCGATTCAAAAAGCAATTAAAGAAGCATCAGATAGTAGCGTTTATGAAGATGAAATCAATCTTCCAACAGTTGTAAATGGAGCTCAGCTAGAATTGAAAGAGCAAAATGAAGACAACCCTACAAGCATAATCTTAATACTTGGAGCGATAATGACAATTGTACTTTTGGTAGGTGTTGAAGGACAAAAAAAGAAGGAAAAAAAGAATAGGGATAGGCAATTGAAATATGATTATTCTGAAGTAGTGTCAAAACTTACACTACTTGCTGGGGCAGGAATGACGATTTCTAGAGCATGGGAAAAAATATCTTTGGATTACAAAAATCAACGAGAAAATAATGCGTGTAAGATGCATTTTTCATATGAGGAAATGCTAATGACATATTATCAAATGAAGTCAGGCATGTCTGAAGGAAAGGCTTATGCAGAGTTTGGAAAACGCTGCAATATAAAAGAGTATTTGAAATTGGGAGCGTTATTGGAACAGAACTTAAAAAAAGGAACAAAGGGTCTTACGCAAATGCTTGAAAATGAGTCATTTGAAGCATTTGAAGAGCGCAAGAACATGGCTAAGAGATTAGGCGAAGAGGCAGGAACAAAATTATTAGCCCCGATGGCGCTGATGTTAATTATCGTTATGATTATAGTGATCGTTCCTGCGTTATTATCGTTTCGTATTTAGTAAGTATTTAGTTTAATAAGTATAAGTAATTACGAAATGTTTTTAATTATAAGATTTAATATAAAAAGGAGGAGCATTGGATGAAAAAATTCAAAAACTTTATAGTTGAAGATGATGGAATGGGAGTAGTTGAAATAATATTGATTATTATAGTGTTAATTGGTCTTGTAATCATATTTAAAAAGCAATTAGTAAATCTAGTAAATTCAATCATGTCAAAAATGACAACTCAAGCAAATCAAATTTAAGCAAATCATTTCAATTCTAATCAAATCAGATCTAAAAAATCATTCTAAGTAATTCAAATCATATTCAGGAAAGCTAAAATCATATGGATAAAAGAATCAAAGGAAAATTAAAAGGACAAATCACTGTATTTGCAAGTCTAATTATCGTATTGGTTTTGTCGGTAGTGTGCGCATCTATTAGATCGGTATCTATGTCAGTGGCAAAAACGAATGCAAATATAGCTTGTAATCTATCTGTAGAATCTGTATTTGCAGAATATTCAAAACCACTTCTGGATGAATTCGATTTGCTATTTTTTGAGAAAACAGATCAGCTAGAGTATCAACTGAAACGCTATATAGAAGATAATACGAAATATAATACGGGCTTTACATCTGAGGAAGTGCAGTCTCTTGAAATTAATCAAATGATTATGGCTACTGATAATGGTGGCACAGTAATAAAACAAGAAATTCTTGATTATATGAATTATGGGATTCTATCCGAAGCGGCGCAGTTGATTATTGGAAGTGAGGAACAAGTAAAAAAGTCTGAAAAAACAAAAGAGATAGTTGATAAAATAAGTGAGTGTGAAAATTATACAAGCCAAATGGACACTATTGTATTGCAACTTATAACAAAAGTTGAAGGATTGGATACGAACGAGTATGGTTTTAAATCGAAACATAATAAACCAATTGCGATTGAAGAAAATTTTGTAAAAAAATTATGTATCGGAGAGGCCACAACTAATAATGTATCAGTTAAGGATGCTAAGGTATATGACGCGCTATATTCAAATTACATAAATGTTTTAGATATATTAACATATATGCATCTTGATGCGGAATCAATCCTGGATACTGAAGGAAAGGACGTTGAAGGAAAGGACGTTGAAGGAAGTGAAACAGAGGGAAATGATATCAATTCCTATGAGGCTACATTCCTTAGAAATTATAATGAACTTAATAATCTTATCAATTCTGTAAGTGAAAAGATACAAGATGCAATTACAATTGCTGAAAGTTATCAGGGTGTGCTAGATAAAGTGACTAATACAGTTGATAATACAAAATCAGATGTTGAAACAAATCGATCGATATTGGGTGATGAGCTAGCCAATAATTTTGGGGAAGATCTGTCTAAACTGGGCGAGTTTGATAATGCGCAATCTAAATCAATTTGTAATGTTAATATCATATTAAGCGCACTCAAAAGCAATCAAAATATTTTAAATAATACTATACAAATATTTAATTCAATAAATAAGGAGTTAAATAAAGGAAATGCAGAGCAAGCAATGAATTTAATCAATAAATGTGAGAATGCTATTTCAAAATTTGATAATAGCGAATTGGTTTTTGATTATTCAGGAGTGGATTTTGCTTCGGATGGAGCCGGACTTGGCGCCATCAAAAAGATATTAAATTCTATTAAGGATGGAATGATTGGATTTGTAGTAGAGGATACATCGAAAATTTCGAAAAAAGAGATTGCTTTTGATGACTTGGCATCTAGCCAACAAAATGGAAGCAGTGATTATTGGAGTAATATAGGCGAAGGCGCAAAGGATAATGTGCTATATAACGAATATTTATTCTCAAAATTTAATTCATACACGGATTCATTTGATTCAAATGGAAATTTGATTGAAACAGATGAGCTGTTGGATTATCAAATGGAATATATATTATGTGGAAATGATAGTGACATGGAGAATTTCAAATCTACCATTTTACAGCTTTCACTGATTCGAGAAGGTGCTAACTTAGAATATCTGTTTACAGATAGTGAGAAAAAATATGAAAGTTATGCGTTAGCGTTAAGTTTATTGGGCTATACAGGAAATTATGCTGTAATTAAAGCAGGACAATATTTAATTATGTCAGCATGGGCATATGGGGAGTCAATTATGGATATGCGAACATTAGTCAGTGGCGGGAGAGTAGAAATCACAAAGAATAAAAATAATTGGAAATTAAGTCTGGAAAATTTATTGGCAATGAATTTTGATTCTGGCAATTCAAATGCGGATAAGGATAAAGGTTTTAACTATGAAGAATATTTGAGAATCCTTTTATATATGGAGAAACCGAATGATAAGTATTATCGAACAATGGATACCATTGAAATGAAAATGATTGAAAAAGGAAATAAAGAGTTTAGACTAAAAAATTATATTTATTCATTAGATGCAACAGCTGTATTTTTAATTAATGGAAAATCAAATTATTATAGTCAAGAAGTGCAGTATTCATATTGAAAACATAAAAAACATAAAAGGAGGTGGATAAATATGTCCTCTTATTACAACCAAAATAAAAATTCCATTTTCAACGATGAACAGATTTTTCTTAAAAAAGTTAAGTATATGCCCAATAATAAGAGGATGTATTTGTCTGCCTCCTCAACAGTGGAAGCTTCAATCGTGATACCATTGTTCATTTATGCAATTATGACGGTTACATATTTGATTCAAATAGTTGGATTTCAGTTAAAAGTTCAACAAGCACTATATAATGAGAGCAGAAAAATGGCAAAATATATATATGCCTATGAAATGATTAATGGAAAAAATACCAGTGAAAGTCAAAAAAAAGATATTATAAAAGCAGATCAAAATAGCGATAAAGACGAGGGCTATCAGGCAATCTTAGAAAATGGGATTGGCATTGGAATTGCGCAAACATTATTTATATCAGAGCTAGGAGTGGACTATATTAAAAATGCTCATGTAGTAGGAGAGGTGGCTGGATTTAATATGATGGATTCCAAGATAATGTCTCAGAATAATATGATTAATATTGTAGTTCATTATACAGTAAGAAATCCATTTGACATATTTGGAATTGGAATTATGAATTTTACACAAAGCGCAAGTACCAATGCATGGCTAGGAGATACTAATAGCGCAGATAACTCAGATGATACAGCTAATACTGATGAAACAATCGTATATATTACACCAAGTGGAAGTGTCTATCATACAAACAGAAACTGCTCATATTTGATTTTGTCAATCCATGAGATTACTGTAAATCAATTGGAGAATCAAAGAAATGAAAGCGGTGGTAAATATTATGCCTGTGAAAAATGTGGAAATAAAAGTGTGGAAGGAAAATTTTATATTACGGATTATGGAGATAGATATCATACAACAATGAATTGCAGTGCACTTATGAGAAATGTTATGGCAGTACGATTATCTACAGTATTAGATAGAAAGCAATGCAGTAAATGTAAGGGGGATTAATTGTGGAAAGCTTTATCAAAGTTTTTGTACTAAGCTATTTAGCCTATCAAACATACAAAGATATTAGGGAAAAGTCAGTTTCACTTAAAAGCATTATAATATTTTCACTTGTGGGTGTGGTTATAAATATCGGATTGGCGAATATATCATTATTTAATATGTTCATGGGAATCGCAGTCGGGTTAGGCGTAATTCTAATTGGGAAACTAATGAAGGATGGGATTGGAATTGGAGATGGGGCTGTTTTAAGTAGTATTGGTATATTAATTGGTGGCAAAATGTGCTTGCTGATTTTTATTATGGCGATCACAATTTCCGCAGCAGTTGTAATTGTTCTTCTTGTTTTAAAAAAGGTGAAGTTGAAGCAAGAATTGCCATTTGTTCCATATATATTATGTGCTTATATATGGATATTAATGTGACTTATAAAAAGAATTTAGAAGAATATAATTTGTATTAAACAGTAGTGATGATGGGAGGAAACGTGAAAAGCCAAAACATGATAAATCACAATCTAAAAGCCTCATATACAGTAGAAAATTCATTTATTATGCCATTGTTTATAATTATTATAGTGTTACTTTTATATGTATGCTTTTATATACATGATGCAGTAATATTAAAAAACGTAGCATTAAAATTGGCAATAAGAGCTGAAAGCTGTGAAGAAGATAGGCAAAGAGCAGAATTAAGGCAAGAAGGAATTGACTATATTATAGAAAAAACAATCTGTACACAAAATATCGATGTAACGATTGAAAATAATAGCGGAAATATTAAAGTGACTTGCACTGGTTATTTCTCATCAGCATTAAAATGGATGAATCAGACAGGGCTTTTAAATCAGAGTGCAACTGTAAATAAAAGTAGACCAGATAACTATATACGAATGATAAATGCAATAAATAATGTTATAAGATAAGGAGAAAAGATGATTCAAGAAAAATATATTAGAGATAATAGCTATAATTATATGATGATTGAATCACCAGAAAAACCTGGCGAAGAAAGTTATCAGATAAAAATGCTCTTAAAAAACACAGTCAGTAAATTTTTGCCAATCAGTCTTAAAAGTATCAATAATATTCAAAGCTATTGTTATGATATTTCTTCAAAACAGCCACTTTCAAGAATGTATGAAGGGAATAACATAACATATGAGGATGTGATAAATATTGCAATGCACATTTCACGGATTTCGAACGTTGTGAATGAATATCTTTTAGAGTTGGATTGCGTTGTATTAAATGCCAAATTAATGTATATGAATATTAGTGATAAAGCACTATATTTTACATATTATCCATATGAGGAAAAGGAGTTTGGAGAATCCTTGCGGCAATTGTTTGAATTTATATTAGAACATTTAGATCATAATGACAAAAAGGCGGTAATGCTTACATATGGTATTTATCAAAAGATACTTCAAAATGATTATAATGTAAAGAATTTAATTGAAAATGTAATAGAAGACGATGAAAAAGAAAGTCACGAAGACCACGAAGATTACAAAGACCATAAAGACC
>Ga0302209_10000511_pt1 | contig 18235 bp, 8 predicted proteins | sample II_Fen_E3_1_FD_194574 | JGI IMG/M metagenome (GOLD analysis project Ga0302209, IMG submission 194574) | Peat permafrost microbial communities from Stordalen Mire near Abisko, Sweden - II_Fen_E3_1 | ecosystem: Environmental > Terrestrial > Soil > Wetlands > Permafrost | place: Sweden: Abisko...
TTCAGTGTTTCGCGTTCCGTGTTCCGCGTTCCGTGTTCCGAGTTCCGCGTTATGGAGTGAGAGATTGGGTTTCTGCGTACTATTAGTCACACTCCCACTGTGCTATTAGTCGCACTCCCACTGTGACGAAAAGAGGATTCTGCGAAGAAGAGTAAGTGGGAGGGCGACAAGAGGTTTCTGCGTGCTATTAGTCACACTCCCACTGTGCTATTAGTCGCACTCCCACTGTGATGGCATGATTATTCTGCGAAGAAGAGTAAGTGGGAGGGCGACAAGAGGATTCTGCGAAGAAGAGTAAGTGGGAAGGCGACGAGAGGTTTCTGCGTGCTTTTAGTCGCACTCCCACTGTGATGGCATGATTATTCTGATAAGAAGAGCAAGTGGGAGGGCGACAAGAGGATTCTGCGAAGAAGAGTAAGTGGGAGGGCGACAAGAGGTTTCTGCGTGCTTTTAGTCGCACTCCCACGGTGACGAAAAGATGATTCTGCACGGAAGAGCAAGTGGGAGGGCGACAAGAGGATTCTGCACGGAAGAGTAAGTGGGAGGGCGACGAGAGGTTTCTGCGAAGAAGAGCAAGTGGTAGGGCGACAAGAGGATTCTGGAGGAAGAGCAAGTGGAAGAGCGACAAGAGGATGAAGTTCTGAATATTAAATGTTTCGGTTTCTTTAAACTATATCACAATTAAACTGTTAACTAATTGTAATTCGCTTTTATTTATATTAATCCTGTTTTTATACACAAAGGATGATAATCAACTAAAAAAGAAATTATAACTTTGGCACGATTTAAAACCTTAAATACGATTTTGTATTGGATATTTCAGTTTAACAACTCAATAGTTCAGCAGCAACTATGAATATCACTGAACAAGAAATTGTCACGCAACTCAAATTGGGCAACGAAAAAGCTTTCCGCTATTTGTTCGATAACCACTATACTTTGTTGTGTCATATAGCCGTTGAATTCCTAAAGGATGATTTCCTGGCGGAGACGGTGGTTGGTGATGTGATTTTTCATATCTGGGAAAAACGTGAAACACTAGACATTAAGACTTCCATACGGGCCTACCTGGTTCAATCCGTCCGATACCGCTGTATTAATTACCTGCAACAGGAATATGTTTTGAAAGAAACCCGTTTTGCGAAGGGCGATGACCTGATACAAGCCGATGAACTTATGCCGGTATCCGAAAATTATCCATTGGCTACATTGCTTGAAAAAGAACTTGAACAGGAGATCAAACGCTCCATTGCCAGTCTACCCGATGAGTGTAGGGTGGTCTTCGAAAAGAGCAGGTTCGAAAATATGAAATACCAGGAGATTGCCACCATCCTCGATATCTCCGTGAATACCGTAAAATACCACATTAAAAATGCGTTGTCGAAACTCAATACTGATTTGAGCAAGTACCTGGCAACCTACTTCCTTCTTTGTATCCAAATAGGATTAATGCGCTGACATTCAGTAGTGCATCACATTCTGTATCTTTCCCGGAAAAAAAGATTCATCTGTTTTATAAAATAAGTAATTTTTATACTACCCTCCCCGGGCAGGTTAACTGTCATATAAGCAGAACATACAAAATATGGAACCAAAAATAACAGACCAGTCCCGAATTGATGAATTGATCACCGGTTATTTTGCCCAGGGACTTGACAACTCCGAATTGGCTGAATTACATGAGTGGATTACATCGGCTGTCGAAAACAGAAACTACTTTGTGCACATGCAGGAGGTTTGGTTTTCGGCAATAGGAGCAAAAGATGAATTCCGTTTTGATAAAGAAAAAGCATTTCAACGGTTTTTATCCAGGATAGAATCTTATTCGGAGGATGTACAGGATGAACCAACCGGAAAGCATGTATTTTGGATAGTTGCCCGCCGCATAGCTGCTGCCGTTGCATTGTTGATTGTATTTGCCGGAAGTGGTTACTGGTTGGGTAATAATCATGTAAATAAGCAAATCACAGATGTCTCTGTAGAAGCACCCCTCGGTTCGAAAACTAAAATATATTTGCCTGATGGTACCCTGGTGTGGTTGAATGCCGGATCGATTATTTCGTATTCGCAGGGTTTCGGATTTAAAGATCGTAACGTTGCACTGCAGGGAGAAGGCTATTTTGAAGTGACAAAAAATAAAACCCTGCCATTTGAAGTAAAAACAAACGATTTGAAAGTGCTGGTACTTGGTACCAAATTTAATTTCAGAAATTACAACGATGAAGAGGAAGCACGGGTTACTTTGCTGGAAGGAAAAGTAAGTGCCGGAAGCGGATTGAATTATACCGAGGAACATTTTCTGACCCCGAACCAACAAATCATCCTGGATAAAAAAACGGGTAGTGTATCGATTTCGAACGTCAATGCAAAATTTGCACAAGTATGGACCAAAGGTCTTATCTTTTTTGATGAAGAGAAATTACCCGACATTGCTAAAGATCTGGAAAGAAGTTATAATGTGAAGATTAATATAACAGACGATTCATTGCGGAATTATCGTTTTTATGGAAATTTCACCCGCAATGAACAAACCATACAGGAAGTGCTCGATGTGCTGGCATCGACTCACCGGTTGAATTATAAAATTAACGGAAAAGTAATCACTCTTACACCGAGGTAGGTATCGGTTTTTTTAAGGTTTTTGTGTTTTAAGGTTATATTTTTTTATTAGTTGAAAGTTTGATGGTGTAAATTGTTTAAAAGAAGATTTTAAAGGTTGGTTACACGTACTATTCGGCAGGATAAAAGAAAGCTGCATAAGCAGTAATAAATTGATAGGTATTTCAATATATTCCGGTTCTCGAATTTCCTTAATTTCAGTAATCACTAATCTATGAAAAAATGAAGAAGAAAAACCCCACCTAGTGTGCTTTTCTATCCTCCGGAATAAAAAAAAAGAATCGAGAAATGCGCAACACTTCCCGATTCGGATTTTTCGGACAAACTTAGAGAGACTATCCTTAAAAACTGTGCAAATATAAGGTTTTTTCGGATAAAAAAAATTGACTACGTATTAATTTTAAATCTAATAACTTATGTTTAAAAAAACTAAGGTCTTTTTAATGACCACAGCCTTATGTTGCCTGTCCATTCCACTCTTCTCGCAGGCAATAACGTTCAATATTAAAAATGTTACGGTAAAAGAAGCTATCGAATCGTTGAAAGATAATAGCGGCTATTCGTTCGTATATGAGAGAAATGATCTCGATACCAAGAAGATTATTTCAGTATCTGCCACCCAAAAGTCGATCAACGATATCGTCAATCAGATTATCAGGGGACAAAACGTGGGATATGAAATAACCGGTAAAAGTATTGCCATCACCTCAAAACGTTCTCAAACATCCCAGGAACAATCGACCCGTAAAATAAACGGATCCATTACCGATAAAAACGGGGATGCCATTATTGGTGCCACCGTGATGATAAAAGGAGGAAAAACAGGTACTGTTTCGGATGTAAACGGAAATTTCTCCCTTGATGTCACCGATCAATCTACCTTAGTGATTTCGTATGTAGGATTTGCAAAGGTGGAAATTAATGTAGGGAATCAAAGAAATCTGATTGTAAAATTACAGGAGGATGTAAAAAACCTCGAGGAGATCGTAGTCGTTGGATATGGTTCAATCCGTAAATCGGACGCAACAGGTGCGCTCTCCGTTATCAAAAGTGATGATTTTAATAAAGGTACGGTTACTTCGCCCGACATGCTGTTAAATGGTCACGTGGCCGGTGTGCAGGTAACGCCCGGAAACGGACAGCCGGGAGCCAATACCAATGTCAGGATCCGTGGTGTTAACTCTATATCTGCTTCCAGTGAACCTCTCTATGTGATTGACGGAGTACCTGTTGATAATTCACGATCTTCGGCTTTTGCCGGAAATGACCTTGCTTTGAGCAGCACAACCCTAAATCCGCTCTCTATGATCGCAGCATCGGATATTGAATCGATGACCATTCTCAAAGATGCTTCGGCTACGGCAATTTACGGTTCGCGAGGTGCCAATGGTGTGATCATCATCAAGACCAAAAGCGGCAAGGAAGGGACTACTTCCATCAGTTATTCCGGTTCAACGGGTATGTCGACTGTATCCAAGGAAATTGAAGTGCTGACTGCCGATCAGTACCGTTCGTTTGTTCCGGGCTCAGGTACGGCTACCACAAACTGGCAGGATGCAATTTTCAGAACGGCCATGACGCAGAATCATAATATCATGTTCAGCAGCGGGAATAATACTACCTCATACAGGGCTTCCCTGAGTGCTTCCCTTCAGGATGGGATCATTCTGAATACAGGACTTGACAGGTATACCGGCCGGTTTAACTTAAACCACAAAATGTTTGATGAAAGGCTGATCATTTCGATGAATGTCAATAACACTAATTACAAGTTTAATAATTTTCTGGAACAACAAACCAGTGGTGCGGATGGTGGAGTCATTGACAATGCGCTGAAAGCCGATCCAACCCAACCGATATACAATACCGACGGGACATTCAAGGAAATAGCAGGATCTATATCCGTAAGGAATCCGGTGGCTTTGGCTAAACAAATATCGGATATTACCGATGGTGACCGGTTGATCGCCAATGTGGATGCAACCTTGTTTTTTATCCCCAAGGTATTATCGTTTAAAACAAACATTTCGTATGATGCCGACAATGTAATTCGTAAAGCTTACGAACCATCAGCCTCCTCCATAGGAAAAACAGTAAATGGCAGGGCATTACTTGAAAATAACCGCTATACGAACCGGTTGGTAGAAACGTATCTTACTTACAACAATACCTTTAATACCAAACATGTTTTAAACATTGTTGGGGGGTATTCATGGCAGGAATTTAATAACTACAACCAATCAACCATTGCTACAGGATTTGTGAGTGATAATCTGGGTGCCGATAATATTGGAGGTGGCATCAATCAGGTGACACAAAACAACCATGAAGTTAACAGGTTAATATCCTTCTATGGTCGTGCGAATTACAATTACGATAACAAGTATTTACTTACGGCAACAGTTCGTGAGGACGGATCGTCCCGCTTCGGTGCCAATAACCGTTGGGCAACTTTCCCTTCGGCAGCATTAGCCTGGAAGTTGAGCGAAGAAGGTTTCATGAAGGACATGACAAATATCAACGAGCTGAAACTACGTGTCGGATATGGTGTCACCGGTAATCAGGAAATCGGAAACTTCAAATACAGTTCTACGTATGCTATCAACAGCAGTGCAGGCACTTATTTCGGGGGTACTTTCTATTCGCCTTACAACATTACGGGCATTGCTAATCCGAATCTGAAATGGGAACAAACATCCCAGTTTGCTGCAGGAGTCGATTTCGTATTATTCAATAATATGCTGAAAGGATCTGTTGACTATTACAGCAAAAACACCACCAATCTATTGCTTGCCATTGATGCCATTCAACCGGCAGTAAGTTCAATTTATTTGGATAATATCGGGGCAATGACCAATAAAGGCGTCGAACTGACGTTGGATGCCGAAGTGGTGAATACCTCAAACTTTAAATGGAACACCAATTTTAATATCTCTTATAATCAAAATAAGATTACCCAATTGTATAATAATAAGGATATTAATTATGGAGTGGTCAGTGGGGCAGGAGCTTCCGGTAATACCCAGATCCTGCGTGTCGGTGAATCATTCGGAACATTCTACGGTCAACAGTTCACCGGAATTGTTAATGGGGCAGAAACTTTTGCATCCACCAAACTGACTGTTCTTGGAAAGGCATTGCCTGATTATATCATTGGATTCACCAATAATTTCAGTTTCCACCATTTTGATTTGTCTGTAGTATTACGGAGTGCATTAGGTGCAAGTGTCTATAACAATACACGGGCCGAAATCAGTCAGGGCAATCGTTTGCCGGGTCAAAACACCAACCTGGAAGGAGCTCAGTTCCATGCAGCAGGTGGTGGTGGAATAACATATCCATCTTCCCGTTGGGTTGAAAATGCAGACTTCCTGCGACTGGATAATATGACCCTGGGGTATAATTTCAGAATTATACCAACTGTAATCAAATCTGCACGTTTATATGTAACAGCCCAAAACCTGTTTGTTCTTGCCGGATATAAAGGCTATGATCCTGAAGTAAATAATGTAGCCGGGAGCAATGGTATTAAATCAATCGGTATTGATTACAACACCTATCCACAGGCACGTACTTACAGTTTAGGTCTTAATATTAACTTTTAATATGTACTGAAATGAAAAAGATAGCATTAATACTAGTTGCGGTTGCATTGACGTGTTGCACCGATCTTCAAATCGCTCCGAACAGTCAACTGACCGATCAGAGTGCATTCAAAACAAAGGGCGAATTTTTAAACGGCTTAGCCGGAGTGTATACCACCATTGCGTATTGGTCGGAAGTGGTTTACAAACCCGGAAGCTCAACCGATGAAATGGTTTTCCCGGCTCGTGGTGGAGACTGGAAAGGGGATCTTCAACCGATGTATTTACATACCTGGACTTCTGCCAACGGCGAAATAGCAGGTGTCTATTCTGGACTCTCAAAAATAATAGCCGTATCGAACACCTTTATTGATGTGATTGATGCCAGCAGCTTTAATACAGATCCTGATATAAAAGTAATGAGGGGTGAAACCAGGTTTCTCAGGGCATTCGGATATTTTTTGATGATGGATTATTTTGGGAATGTGCCTTTGGTAACGACATCGGCCTATGATCCGAAAGTATTGCCAAAACAAGCTACCAGAGCAGATATTTATAATTTTGTAAAAACAGAACTGATTGATTTGTCCACCAATGTACTTCCCAAAACGAATAGTTACGGACGGGTTGACAAATTTGCAGCAGAAGCATTACTCGCAAAATTATACCTGAATTCGCAGGTGTATCTGGGTGCAGCCAACACGAATCTGGCGGACATTGTGACACTTACCTCCGATATTATGACGAACAGCAGCTACAGCCTGGATCCTGATTTCAAACATGTATTTGCCTGGAATAATGATATAGGCAACAAAGAAAACATTTTTACCATGGTGTGCGACAGCAGGAATACAGCAGCGGTAAATATAAGTTATTTATTTTCAATTACCGATTTAAGCGCAAAATACGGTTCGTTTGCCAGTGGTTGGGATGGATGTGCCACCTTGCCTACTTTCTACAAATCGTTTGAAGCAACGGATATACGTACGAAACAGTGGATTGCAGGTCCTCAGTTTGCAGCCGATGGGGTAACCCCGATTATTGCAACCGATGATCAGGGTGTCAGCCGTCAACTGGACTATGTAGTTAATTTTAAATCAGCGCAACCGGTGCTGAATGCCGACCATTGGGATGGTGTTCGTGGAGGCAAGTATTTGATGGATGGTGTGGGTGGAACCATGGTAACCAGCAGTCTGAACAACGACATGCCGATTCTGCGTTTTGCCGATGTATTGATGATGCGGGCGGAAGCTTTGTATCGTCAGAATCCGGCCAGTACGGAAGCATTAAGCCTGGTGAATCAGGTGCGCCAGCGGGGAGGTAATCCTGTTGCAAAATTTACTACTCTGAATGATGCCAATTTCCTGGCAGAACGAGGTCGTGAATTTGCGTGGGAAGGATGGAGACGGAACGATCAGATTCGTTTTGGAACGTACAACGATGCAACGGATTATAAAGCTGCAAGTGATGCATTCCATAATCTGTTTCCTATACCACAACCTCAGATTCAATCGAACCCGAATCTGAAACAGAATACCGGATATTAAACATCGTTCGATGTTCGGTTTAGACAATGAAAATCATGCCGGTATAAGACTTACAATTATATGGGCGTGATTTTCTTTCATAACCTGTGATGATATTCAATTTATGATTCAGAGATTCAACCCTACGGCTTCAGCCGGAGGTAAATCATCCGGAAGGTCTAAGCGCCTGTATATGTAAACTTATTTTTAAAATGTTCAATATTAAAACATCCGAATGATGATAGATAAAATCTGTTTATTCATCTGTATCTGTTTAAGCATCACTACTCATCTAAATGCTCAGAATGCGGGGTTTGATTTAAATTTATCCAGTGATGTCTTGCATCACATTGCCGGCAACCCGGTCAATTCGGACTATCTCTATGTGACAGCCGGTAGCCGGTTGTATTGCATCGGCAATCAGGCTGGTACATTCCCAAAAGTAGGGTTTCATGTCCCCGGACAAATGGGTGGTGTGTGGCAACAACCGGTTAAACTCTTGGATGGATTCAGGTTGAATATAAAAAATGCCGTGACAGGAGAGATTTATACAATGAATTGTGATAGCTTTATCTCCTGTTCATTTGTTACAAAATTAAAGTATCAAAGTAAAGGCCGGTCTCTGAAGATGACACAGACACAATTTGTACCTGATAATTTGCCGGTACTGGTGGTTGAATATACACTACAAAACACATCTGATAAAAGCATGAATTTAGACCTGGAACTAAATGCAGATGTGAATTTGATGCCGGTGTGGTTAGGCGAACGAAGTGGAATGATGGATGAAAAGGACACACTTGATCACGTTGACAACGCAAAATCAATCGTGTACTTCCGCGATAAAGTAAATACCTGGTACGCCGGCATTGGATTTGACAATCCACGGGTTCATTTCAAGGGGCTGAAAAAAACGATGTACAACGATAAAGGCATTACCGGCGTTACATCGATACGATGTGTGATTCAGGCACGTAAATCCTACTGTTACAGATTCTATGTGTCCGGTTCAATTTCAGGAATAACTGAAATCGAAAATACGATCACAACAGTGCGTTCACAGCTCTCACAACTCTATAAGGAAAAGAAACAACGCTATTCTGATATTGATAATACGGCAGAAATTATCATTCCCGATAAAAAGCTGGAAAAAGCCTATACCTGGGGAAAATACTCGACCGACTGGCTGATACGCGAAGTGCCCGGCATGGGCAGGGGAATGAGTGCAGGATTGCCCGATTACCCCTGGTTTTTTAGTAACGACCAGGCAACAACTTTTATGGCATTAACAGGTACACGGTCGCCTGATCTGTTCTATGATTCGTTTAAAATGCTTAAAAAGGTCTCGAACATTGCAAATGATAGTTGTGGGCGAATTATCCACGAAGTCTCTACTAATGGAGTAGTATACGACAAAGGAAGAATGGAGGAATCGCAACTGCATATCATTGCCGCCTGGCAGATTTTCAACTGGACAGGGAATCTGGATTTTCTGAAAGAGAACTATGTATTTGCAAAAAAAACATGGACCTGGCTTCAGCAACATGATACGAATCATAATGGGTACATTGAAGGATTTGGAGGTGCCGAAATTGAAGGTCTAAATGATGAAATGCTGGATGTTCAGGTGAATACTTTTAAATTTCTGGAGATTCTCAGTAAAATGGCATACATTTTTAATGATGATTCAGATGCAGCTATATATCAACAAAAATCAAATGCACTCAAGGAACAAATAAACAAAGACTGGTGGATTGATAGTGAGAACCGTTATGCCGACTTTATCACTTCGAAGGAGAAAGCCTTAAAGATAATTGATGATGCCCTCACCAAAAGGGTTCGGAAAGGCAGAAACGATTGGGCGGGAATAAAACTTGAAAGCCTGAAAAAACAGGTACTCGACAATACTTATCCGTATAAAGGGTATGTGGTGTATTACAATCCATCGGGTTATCAACCCATGGAAGAAGGGATGACGGATACGCTCCGTGCAAAACAAATGCTGAAAAGTGCTTCTTTTTTTACCAACAAATACGGAGGGTACATTACCGGAATTGAGCGGCCCGATACGATCACCCTGGACGAGAGGAAGTTTCAGAAGGATACGGTTTTTACCTACAACCGGGCGGTAATGCCGGGTGTTACGGCCGGGTTGGCACAGGCGGCAGTACGGTTTGGAATGACCGATACGGCATTGATGTATGTTCACAAAACGATTAACTCGTTTGGTTTCGCTACCCCCGGAACCATTTACGAAGTGGCACCCGACTATGGTATGTTTGTACAGGCATGGAATGTAACCGGAATTAATATTCCCCTGATCCAATACTTCTTTGGTGTTTCTCCCGAAGCATATAAGAAAGAAATATCGATCCGCATTCAAATGCCGACAGCCTGGAAATATGCCACCTTGAAAAACCTGATGGTTGGAAATAACAGACTTACAATTGAATACAAAAAAAATAATAACCTGATTACATGCCGTATTCTTTCAACAATGACCGGTTGGAAAATCCATTTTATTGTTGACAAAAGTGTTCGTGATGTTGTTATAAATAATAATTTAGTTACCCCGGTCGGACAACAGGTTGAATTCTCAGGAACGGATACTGCTGTTCAATTTAAATTACCCCGTTAAATCAAACTTGTATTATGAAAAATCTACTGTTTTTTCTGTTGCTGTTTTATGCAATGTCAGGGTATTCTGCAACGAAAGATACGCTGACAGTTCAATCACCAAACGGAACTTTATGTGTTAAGGTGTGGATGGGTAATCAGTTGACCTATAAAATAATGTGTCAGGGCAAACCCCTGACCGGAAATTCAGTGATAGATCTGATCCAACTGAATGGGAAAGCACTGTCCCTACAAAATAGAATCACTTCGTCAAGCATTAAGCCTGTTGATTCAGAGATTCTTGTACCTGTACCCGATCGCAGAAAACATATGCGGGATAGCTACAATCAACTGACACTCTCTTTTAAACAACCCTATACCGTAACGTTTAAAATTTATGATGAAGGGGTGGCTTATCGCATTTCCACCCTGTTCAAAGACAGCATTTACATTAAAAATGAAGTGGCACGGTTTTCTTTTATCAACCATCCATCGGTATATTTCCCGTTAATTCATAAAAAAAATAATGCTGACATCTTTCATACCAGTTATGAGGAACTCTATCCTTTATTGGTTATGAGCGCTATCTCCGATACTACAACCGGTTATTCCCCGTTACTGGTAGTACCGCAAGACGGTCCGAAAATAGCCATCACCGAATCGGACTTGCGCGATTATCCGGGTATGTTTCTCAGAGGCACAGGAACGGATGCCCTGAATGGCACGTTTGCACCCTATCCGTTGGAAGAAAAGAGTACCGGTGAGTTTTATTCACAAATGATTGTCACAAAGCGTGCCGGTTATATTGCATATACTGCAGGAACCCGTCATTTACCGTGGCGTGTTCTGATGGTTGCTGCCGAAGATAAGGAATTACCGGTAAATGATATGGTGTACAAACTGGCAGAGCCTTCTAAGATGAAGGATGTGTCATGGGTTCATCCCGGAAAATGTACCGACGAGTGGATCATCAACATCAATTTGTTTCATGTACCGTTTAAGGCAGGAATCAATACCGCCACCTATAAATATTACATTGATTTTGCCAAACGGTTTGGATTTGACAGGATCATGATGGATGCCGGATGGAGCGATAACAATGATTTGTTGAGGATTATCCCCGAAATAAATATGGATACCCTGTCGGCGTATGCTAAAAAACAAAACATCAAACTAAGCATGTGGACGCTTGCCGAGACTCTCGACCGGCAACTGGAAAAAGCATTGGATCAGTTTGATAAATGGGGAGTGGATTTTATCATGACCGACTTTATCGATCGTGATGACCAGAAGACCGTTAATTTCTACGAACGGGTGGCGAAGGCATGTGCTGCTCATAAGATCATGATCATGTATCACGGATCGTATGCTCCAAAAGGCTTTAACCGTACCTATCCAAATGCTGTGACACGTGAGGGAGTCATGGGATCCGAATATAATATAGGAAGTGATAAAGTGACCCCGCATCACGACCTTATGTTGCCATTTACCCGCATGCTGGCAGGTTCGTTCGATTACGAGCCGGGAATGCTGAATAACGCCACAAAAGCCGGATTCAGACCCATAGAAGGAATGCCAATGAGCCTGGGTACCCGATGCCACCAGCTGGCTATGTTTGTGGCCTATGACAGTCCGATACAGATCTTTGCAGGCAATCCTTCTCAGGGAACCAATGAACCTGATTTTATGAGCCTGCTGGGTTCTATCCCTGCCGGGTGGGACGAAACTGTTATTCCCGAAGCAAAAGTGGGTGAATACATCGTTACAGCACGAAAGAAAAATAATGACTGGTACGTGGGTGGATTAACCGATTGGACGGCAAGAGACTTCAATTTGAAGCTTGAATTTCTGGAAGATGGTAAGTATCTGGCCACTCTGTGCATGGATGGGCTCAATGCTGAAAAATATCCGGCTGACTACACGATTACATCATTTGAAGTTACCCGGCAAAGTGTGGAGCGCATTCATTTGGCTCCCGGTGGGGGATTTATGTTGAAAATCATAAAAAAATGATGTACTTTTATAATGTCAAATTTTTTAAAACAATATATATGAAAAAGTATTTTATTTTTATTATGTCCCTGCTTTGTTATTTTCAGGTCGTGGCACAAAACAATTCTGTAACGGTAGGCAATGCCCGTTTTACCGTTCTTACTCCACATATTGTCCGGATGGAATATGATTCAACCGGTAAATTTGTCGATAACCGGTCGTTTGTAGTCATAAACCGTGATTTGCCAAAGGTGTCCTTTGTGAAAAAACAAACCGGCAAATTGTTGACTATCAAAACTGCCAACATGGAAATCCGCTATAAAACAGGAACGGGTAAATTTACCGCTGAAAACCTTCAAATCACATACACTGAAAAAGCTGCAAATAAAATTGTGTGGAATCCTGGAATGAAAAATACAGGTAACCTGAAAGGAACCTTCCGTACCCTGGACGGTTTCAACGGTGATTCGCATGTGGATGAAAAATCACCCCGTGAATTCGAACCCGGCCTTATCTCCCGAAATGGATGGTATCTGATTGATGACACCAACAACTTCTTGTTTGATAACAGCGACTGGAACTGGGTGCAGGAACGCAAGAATAAAGAAACCGACTGGTATTTTATGGGTTACGGGTTGAATTACAAAACGGCACTTACCGAGTTTACTGCTGTTGCAGGAAAAATACCGCTTCCTCCCAGGTACGCTTTCGGATACTGGTGGTCGAGATACTGGAATTATTCGGATGCTGAATACCGTGAACTGGTGAATAAATTCAACCAGTATTCTATTCCGCTGGATGTGCTTGTTATTGATATGGACTGGCATCTTACCAAAGGTGTCTCGTTTCGTAATAAAGCAAAAATAGATGAATTCGGACAACCTGTCGGCTGGACAGGATACACCTGGAACAAAGCTCTTTTCCCTGATCCCGATGATTTCATGCAATGGATAAAAAAGAATCAACTTAAAACAACACTGAATTTGCATCCTGCATCCGGAATTGCATCGTATGAGGACGTCTATCCCGACTTCGCAAAAGCGATGCAGTTTGACACGGTGGGACATAAAAGCATACCGTTCGAGGGAGCTGATAAGAAATTTATGTCCAATTTATTTAATATTGTCCTGGATCCAATGCGGGAAAAAGGAGTCAGTTTCTGGTGGCTCGACTGGCAACAATGGCCCAATTCAAAGAAAATAGCTGGCCTCAGCAATACCTGGTGGCTGAATTATTGCTTCTTTACGGGGATGGAACGACAGAATAAAGAAAGACCCATGCTGTACCACCGTTGGGGAGGTTTGGGAAATCACCGGTACGAAGTGGGGTTCTCGGGTGATATGATGATCTCCTGGAAATCGCTTAATTTTCAGCCATATTTTACTTCTACTGCTTCGAACGTGTTGTATGGTTACTGGAGTCATGACCTGGGTGGTCACCAGTTTGGAAATATACCGGAAGATCAGAAAAAGATTGATCCCGAAATGTATACACGCTGGATGCAATATGGTGTTTTCAGTCCGATATTCAGAACCCACTCTTCTAAAGATCCCCGGTTGATGAAAGAGGTATGGAACTTTACTGGTGATTATTTTGAAGCCTTGCAGAGTGCCATCAGACTGAGATACGATCTGGCACCCTATATTTATACCATGGCGAGGAAGGCATACGATACGGGTATTTCTTTGTGCCGTCCGATGTATTACGATTATCCGGAAAGTGAAGAAGCTTATTCCTTCAAAACCGAATATATGTTTGGAGACGACCTGTTGATTATGCCGGTAACGACACCGGCTGTGAATCAACTTTCGACGGTGAAAGTGTGGCTTCCTAAAGGAACCGACTGGTACGAATGGAGTACAGGTACTTTGCTCAAAGGTGGACAAACCCTGGAACGAAAATTTTTACTCAATGAATATCCAATCTATCTCAAGGCAGGTGCTATGCTTCCTATAAACACCAAAGTAAAAAATCTTCAGCAAAACTATTCTGACCTGATTTTAAAAGTATTTGCTGCCGGTGAATCTACTACAAAGTTATACGAAGATGCGGGTGATAATGAAGCTTATAAGGGAAATGCCTTTACGTATACAACTTTCCAATCTGTCAAAGGCACCGATGGATCATTTAATCTGACCGTGTTACCCCGTGAAGGTTCATTCCCCGAAATGATTATGAAGCGAAATCTTGAAGTTCAGATGTATGGTTCTGTTTTTCCGACAACGGTTTCTTTAAATGGCACTGTGCTGGAATTTAGCAAAGAGAATAAAGAAAATACCTGGAATTATGACGGAGCTGAACTTTCCGTTCATATTCGTACGGCGCCGGTTGATTGCAGTCAGAAAACGGTCATCAACGTTAAATTTCCACTTCAAAAAGCAGATATTAACGGTGTGATTGGGAAAATGAACCGGTTAAGAAAAGCGGTGGCACTATTTAAAAACAACTGGTTTGATGCATCTCCAATTTCGGACATGATCTCATCAACCAATCAGCTGGACGTAAGACTCAATTATAAACCATCGGATTTCAATGCACTCATCAACGACTTTAACCTGCACTATTCTCAAATCGGCGATACGATTAGCAATACGCATGTAGATAAAAAAGTAGTTGAACAATGCCGGATTTATCTCGCGCAGTAGAGTTTGAAGAGTTTGAAGAGTTTGAAGTTTGAAGTTTGAAAGGTTTGAAAAGTTCCGTGTTCCGTGTTCCGCGTTCCGCGTTCCGTGTTCTGCGTTTTGAAGATTAATTGGCTGTTTAACTGTTGTTTGACAACCAATAGAATGGCTCAAATTTAAACTGATTTTATTGATTCGATTCCAGTAATTGGAATCGAATCAATATTTGAAATATTGATTAAACGAATTTTTATGGTTTTAAATTTAATACACTATGAAACATCACCTGTTCTGCTATAAAGTCAATCTCCTGATACTATTTCTAACGGTAGTTGCATCATCACATCTGTTTGCCAAGGCTGACCCCTGGATCATTCAGGCAGATAAAATTGATCCGGCCAATTATTATGGTATTACTGTAGCCAATGGTATGATAGGCATTGTTTCTTCGCCCGAACCGTTTAAAGTGAAAAACGTAGTGCTGGCAGGGACATATGATTTATACGGACGCGGCAGGGTAAGCAACTTTCTGAACAGCTTTAATCTGTTAAATATGCGTCTGGATATTAATGGGAAAGCAATGGAAGCCGTTTCGGTAAAAAATTTTAAGCAGGAACTGAATATGCAGACTTCTGCTTTTACCTCGTCATTCGACTATCTTGATCAGGCAACCATTAAATATACGTATTATTCACTCCGTCAGTTGCCCTTTTGTGTGTTGATGGAGGTGAAGGTTACAGCCAAAAAAGACCTTGCCATGAATGCCTCCAGTGTGATGGAAGCACCGGATGCCCTTCGGGATGTACAGAACTATTACGACGAAATAGATCGTCCGCATGTGACCATCGGACTGTTGACTTCCTCGGCTAAAAGTCCGACCGGTAAACTGCAACTGTGTGCATCCACATCTTTTATTTTTACGGAACCTCATAAACAGGAACCACGGGTGATTCATGAAATGTGGGATAGCAATATGCACCTGATGAAATTCAGTAAAATCATTAAAGCCGGTGACACCTATTCGTTTTGTATTGTTGGAACCTCCATTTCATCAGCACATCATGATGACCCGTTGAACGAAGCAGAACGGTTGACCATATTTGCAAAACTGGAAGGCCGTGACCGGTTGATTTCTTTCCACGAAAAAGCATGGGCCGATTTATGGAAAAGCGATATCCGGATTCAGGGGGATGACCAGTCACAACAGGATATTCACAGTATGTTGTATCATTTGTATTCATTCGCTCGTGCCGGAAATTCATTTGCACCATCGCCAATGGGCTTATCGGGATTGGGTTATAACGGACATGTTTTTTGGGATATGGATTTATGGATGTTTCCGGTATACCTGGTACTTCATCCTGAAATAGCCAAATCGTTGATGGATTACCGGTTCGAACGACTCGAAGCGGCAAAGCGCAATGCTTTTTCACACGGATATAAAGGTGCCATGTATCCGTGGGAAAGTGCCGGAAGTGGGGTGGAAGAAACCCCGGTTTGGGCACTGTCAGGACCGTTCGAACATCACATCACTGCTTGTGTCGGGCTGGCAGCATGGAATTACTATTGCGTGACCCGGGATAAAGACTGGCTCAAAGAAAAAGGCTGGCCACTACTTTCGGCTACTGCCGATTTCTGGGCTAGCCGTGTGGAACGAAACGGTCCTCTTCATTATGATATTAAAAATGTTGTTGCTGCTGATGAGTGGGCCGAAAATATAGATAATGATGCCTTCACCAATGCAGCTGCAAAAGCTAATTTGCAGAATGCAGCAAAAGCAGCCCGGTTATTGGGAATTGAAGCCAATCCTGACTGGGAGATCGTGGCTCAGAATATACCAATACTGTTGCTCCCGGATGGGACAACCCGGGAACATGCCACCTACAAAGGTGAGGGGATAAAACAAGCCGATGTAAATTTACTTGCATATCCACTAAAAGAGATTATAGATGAGAAACTGATAAAAGCCGACCTGGAGTATTATAATAAACGGATACCCGATGCTGGTACGCCGGCGATGACACAGGCTATATTCAGCTTACTGTATGCCCGGTTGGGAGATCAGACAAAAGCATATCAATGGTTCAAGGATGCTTATGTGCCAAATCTGAATCCGCCTTTCAGGGTAATTGCCGAAACAAAAGGAGGAACAAATCCCTACTTCGCAACAGGCGCAGGGGGAGTTTTGCAAGCCGTAATCATGGGTTTTGGCGGAATTGACATTACACCCGAAGGAATTGTTCAGCTTAAATCGGTATTGCCGGATACATGGAAAAAACTTACCATTACCGGAGTTGGGGTAAATGCGAAAACTTATGAAGTAAATAAATAATAAAACATGTGCAGGTTGATATTTACCTGCCTTTATAAACCTGTTTATGAAACGTCTATTTATCCTGAGTTTAATTGGCCTGTTCTGTCTGCAGGTATTCTCACAAAAAACAATAACAACACCCGATCAACTTTACGGGCGGTTGTTTCAGGATGTCCAGCTATTACCTGTTTTTCCGGACAGTAAAACGTTTGTGGATTGTACTCCCAAAAGTAATCCGGAAGAGATTGTAAATAATTACAGGTTGCTGAGAAAAGATTCTGTTTCGAAGAGTTCATTGGATAAGTTTGTAAAAGATAATTTTATACTCCCCTTGAATTCACCATCAAGCTATATAACCGGAAGATCCGAACCGATTGAAAAGCATATCAATGAACTCTGGAAGGTGTTGAAACGTACCCCTGACCGGAAAGTTGCGGGTGGTTCGTTATTGCCGTTACCGTACTCCTATATCGTGCCCGGAGGCCGATTCAGGGAAATATATTACTGGGACAGTTATTTTACCATGCTGGGGCTGCAACAAAGCGGAGAATGGGAAATTATTGAGAATATGATCCGTAACTTTTCGTTTTTGATACAAACCTATGGTCATATTCCGAATGGAAACAGGTCGTATTATTTATCACGCTCCCAACCGCCATACTTTAGCCTGATGATTAACCTGCTGGCTGAGAAAAAAGGACAAACAGTATATAAAAGCTATCTGAATTCGCTCGAAAAGGAATACGGTTACTGGATGGATAAAACTCCCGGTACGAAACATGTGGTTACTCTGCCCGATGGTTCGGTTTTAAACCGTTATTTTGATCAGGATAGTGTTCCCCGGCAGGAAAGTTACCGGGAAGATTATAAGCTGGCAACTATACGATCTCAAAGGTCAGGCAAAGAGCAACAAGATAGCATCTACTATGGAATGTGCCGGAATTTACGCAGCGGTGCCGAAAG
>Ga0302209_10000512_pt1 | contig 18229 bp, 16 predicted proteins | sample II_Fen_E3_1_FD_194574 | JGI IMG/M metagenome (GOLD analysis project Ga0302209, IMG submission 194574) | Peat permafrost microbial communities from Stordalen Mire near Abisko, Sweden - II_Fen_E3_1 | ecosystem: Environmental > Terrestrial > Soil > Wetlands > Permafrost | place: Sweden: Abisko...
TCCCCCATCGAAGATGTGCTTTACCCCGTATTGATGACAAACGTTAATAAGTTGCCCGATTATGTCTTTAACTAATTCACCATTATCCTTTGTCAAATGCAGGTCGGTTGCAAAAACTCCTATCGCTTTTTTCATATCAATTATTTTTTCTCAAAATCTTCTTCTATTTTAGCTTTCAACGCCAAAAGTTCTTTGTTCCTTGCTTTCCTTATTTGAGCGTGCAGTACTGGAATCATTTTGTTGTTTGTGTCGTAAAGAGCAAACAATTCGCGAACCGAAGTCCACTTCATTTTATCTCCTAAATAAGTAATTTTTTTAGCGCCTTCTTTTTTCAATATACCGTTGTCCAATGCGAACTCAATGTCTTCTTCTGAAAGAATTATACCATAACCGAGCAATATTCTTATGGCAGTTTCTTGCCTGCTGCCAAAATCATTTTTGACTACTTTCACATAAGTAACTTGAGCTACTTCTGTATCGTCAATTTTCTCGTGCTTCCCTATTGTAGTGCTTAAACGTAATGTTGATAAAAGTTCAACCCATTCGCCGCCCGTACTTTTTTTCTTAGAATGTTGTCCAAACCCAGCGATAGTGTCGTATTGATGGTTTAACATAACAAAATGAATTGTCCTAGTGTACATTTCACCCATCAAAAATTTAGCAAACATTTTCGCTGGTTTAGCAAACGCCCCTATCTTTTCGTGCTTCATTTCAGTTATATCGTCGCCCTTAATAAATTTCTTTGATAAAGTGTCGGTATTTTCTTCCATAGTGTCTAACTCAGATTTACTCAATGTAGCTCCTAAACTGTCCCACAGAAAGTAAAACTTTGGTTCTCCCATTTTATATTCTTTGAATAACGCATCAACATCATCCAATAATTTCTTAACCATCATAAACATTTTTTCAACATACCGTATCTTCATAACGATAATCTTGCTCGGGTTAATTCCAAGCTGAACTGCGTATTCTTTACTATCTCGGTTTTCACTTGATAATATAACAGCAACCCCAAGCTCAGGATTTTCTTTTAAAAAATGTTTCATACCTGTCAAACCAAGTGTGGTCTTTCCAGAACGACTCGGTCCGGCAATTTCGATTATACCTGTGGGGAATCCCATTATCCTTAGATTATAGTCCAGCTCTGAACTACCAGTGTGAGCCCAACTCTTCATCTCCTTGAAGCCATCTTTATCAGATAGCTTAATAACGTCTTCGTTATTAAATCTTTTGATTATATCGTCTGTTATGTTAGCCATATATTTTTTTATAAAAAAGGGTTGCTATTTCTAACAACCCTCAATTTTTAGAATGTTACAAATTATTTGCTTTTTGCCAATTTGTCTTGAATATCCTTCAAAGACATTTTTGCTTTTGGCTTAACTTCTTCTGGTTCTTCAACATCAGGTTCCGGAGCGTCGCCCTCACCGCCAATTGCTTCACGGATAGCTTCACGAATTTCTTCGTCCACCATAGATTTCTTAACCCGAACATCTAAATCGTTTTCGGCGATATATTCTTTCAGAGTTTCTCTGTCCATGTCATCAAACTCATCGTTAGTTGTTTCAGGTGCGTTATCAGAGGCAGTGGCAATAATAGCTTCGCGGATGAGCTCGCGAATTTCATCGTCCTCAAAGGATTTTTTTACCCGAACATCAAGTTCGTTTTCGGCAATATATTCCTTCAATTCTTCCCTATCCATGTCATCAAATTCGTCACCCGCTTTTTTCTTAACAGATTTTTTCACAGGAGCTTCTTCTTCTTCGTCATCAACAACTTTCTTTTTAGCGGCAGGTTTTGCAGTTTCCTTTTCAACCGTTTTCTTTACCAATTTTTTTGCAGGAGCTTTGTCTTCTTCGGCTTCTTCAACTGCGTCGTATTGAGAACGAATTTCTTCAAGTTTTTCAATCCAAGCTTCATTTTCAAATAAGCCAATTTCGTTTGTTTCATCGAAATTTTGAAGACCTTCTACAGCACGGTCAAAATCACGCATATTGTATTTTCCGATAATTTCATCCAATGGTTTTAAAGCCATAAATGCTTCCAACACTTCGTCGGTCAACGGATACGCAATATTCTTTTTAGGGAACGAAGTTTCGTAATAGTTTTCCCCCTTTTTTCGGTTTGGACTTTTCAAATACTTAACCAAAATTGGTAGACCTTCGTCTGGGTCTGTGAATGGGTCGATTTCAATAGCATCATCGTCTTCTTCAGAAAACGCCAATTTGTTCATTGCATCACGTACCATTTTCTTAAATTCCCATAGCATAGGATGTAATTCTTCGTCGGACGATACTTTTGAAGCATAAGCCATCCAACTGTAAGTAGGCTTCAAAGAATCTTTATCTCCAGAGATTGCGTCAAGCTTATCGCTATCTTTAGCGCAAAATTTAGTTGCCATTTTTGAATATTCTTCAACAACATCCATTTTTGTTCCGCCGTGCAATCTTGAATCGTTAATAGCGCCGCGCCCCATATCGCCATCTCTCTTAGCGAAGCTCAGCCAGTAACATTTTTTAGCTACGTAAAAATTTTCCTTGCCAGGATGTGGTGGAAATATACGTATTTTTACAGACTTGCCATCTTCAAGATTCAAATACTCGTTATTGCTTGCGCCAATAAGAGTGTTGTCATCTTCGACATGCTTCTTCAATTTTTTAATAGGAGTAGCTTTGAATTGGCTACGAAAATCTTTTTCCATCTTTTGTTTGTTTTAATTAACCGATTAATTTCTTAGTTTTCTTAATAGTAATGTTATTAACTTTGCCCTGAATCATATCATCAGTAATGTCCCCCGTTTGCATACTCATAGACAATTTATCAAGCTTGCCCGATTTGTCTTTAGAGCTCCAAAATACGCTTTGGATATAGTCGCGATTCTTTTGAGTTTCGATAAAAGATTTCTTCATTGCTTGAAAACCTTTATCTAACATTATGGCTGAATTTAATTCGTCCACCGTCGCCGCCTTACCTCCTTTTTGATTGGTTATCTCAACCCTAAGACGTTCTTTCACTTTAGCTTCAAATATGTCCACGTTCAGTTTCTTTTCTGAAACTTGTGCTTCCATGTCAGCCAACAATTTACCAAACCGATTAACAATGACTGGGAACGTGATTATTTCGCCAATCAAATTTGAATAATCAATTTTCAACAAAGAATCAATATCGACTTCTTCATTAAACTCGTCGAATACCAATTTATAATCAGTACCTCCAACAGTTATTAATTTAATCATCGTTGCTTGTTTTTAATATCGGTTTATCTTCCACAATATCAGATTTAAGGATATGCAACCCGATAACCGCGTATCCCATTATATCTTTAAGAGTGTCTTCCAGACTTTCAAAATTAGCGGGGATTCCCCTCATTTGTTTTTCCACCAAACTCCTGTACCTTCGAGCCTTGTCCCAAATATGTACCATATTCCCATTAACTCCTAAATCAAACGAAGCCCCACCGTAATCTAAATTCTTTTTTACGAGAATAACCGTAACCGCCGCGAATATTTCTTCGATAGTTTCCTTTGTCATTTTTTCTTTTTCTTCCTTGCCCATTCTTTATAAATTTTTTATGTTTAAAATTCCATTATTTTTTCAAAGTTCAACATTTCAGCGGGAAATTTACTCGCCAATACTTCAATCAATTCAGCTTTAGCTTCAAATTGACTGTTGTGAACATATTCAATCCTATTTAAGAAGTCATCATTCCCCAATGCTATTTCACGAACTACGTAAAATTCGACTGCAAGCCAGTCGCACCACTTTACAAACTTTTTTACACCACACACTGGATTTTGTATATAATCTTTCAACATTTTCGAAGCTGAAGTTATTTCCGGAAATTCAGATACATCCCCAATATGTTTTTTCTCGGTGAAATGTTTGTTTGCTAAATGCCCCGACAGCCTATCGAGTTCAGACCTTAATGCGTTGCCGTTAAAATCGTTGTACTTTGTTTCGTGCGATATATCCCTACGTAATAAACACTCATCCCAATCGTGTAAAGCTGACTGTCGAATAACATCTAATTTGTACTTCAATACTTCAACATTATCGGAATTACCAAATATATCTTCCAGCGCGATAGTGGCAAAAACTAAAACTTTGTAAGAATGTTGAGAAACGCTTTCGTGCTTGATTACGTCAACTTCTTGCCATTGGATTATATTATCCAACCTCTTTAAATAATCCCCTTCGAAAATTCTTTTTAGCATGATTTATGATATTATATATATTTTTGTTTTGTCCCAAGAAAATACCCCTTTTTGACCTCGGTATGTATCCATCTTAACTCTACCGTTGATTACTATAACCTTGCCGTTCAGATCAGATACTTCTTCCGACATATCAGCCCATGTATCTGGCCATACCGTAACCCCTATCATAAAGTTGTTACTTTCTAAATTTATTGAAAGCATATTCCCGTTTTTAGTTTTACGCTCGTTAACCGCTATAACCTTGCCTGCTACAGCAACTTCGCTGCCCTCCTTCGCTTTATTGAACTCATCGCCCGCAATGTACAACCCCGCTATTCTTTTGCTTGGTATGGCGTCTTTAATCATTGTTTCATAATCTACATCTCCAAACCCTGTCAAACGCTTTTGCTCGAATACCCAAAATGTATTTTTATCGGCTTCTGGAGAATTATAGATATCAGGTAGTGGAACTCTTTTTAGATTAAAATACCAAACTAACAATATTTTCCTTTGCAACGGCATAGTAAAATCTTCAATTAAATCAAAAGCCCCCGCCAATATTAAATTAGTTATGACTCCTTTATTCACCTTACTCGGAACTCTACTGACAAATTCTTCCAAATCAAAGAATTTTCCCCCCTTGTTTCGTGTCTCCATTATGTTAGTAACAGCAACTTCCCCCACGCCTTTTATTTTTGTCAAACTAAAAAATATTCGTCTGTTTTTATGGTCACAAGTAAAGTTTTGATCCGAGAAGTTCACATCTGGCGGTCGTATTTCAATTTCTTCGCCAATCTTTTTTATTTCCGCTAATCTGAAAGGTATATCGACCTCACTTGCGTGTTGCAAAGAAGTTGTCCAAAATTCCAGCGGATAGTTTACTTTGAACCATTGACTCCAATATGACATTATTGAATAAGCGGCAGCGTGACTTCTATTGAAACCGTATCCAGAGAACTTGTCTAACTTTTCCCAAATTTCCCCTGCCTCAACTTCAGGGCACCCGCGAGATATAGCTCCGGCAATAAACTTTTCAGACATAGCAGCCATGGCTTTCTTGTCTTTCTTTTTCATTATGGTTCTCAATATATCGGCTTCGACTAATGACAATCCGCCTAAAACGTGAACCGCCTTCATAATTTGTTCTTGATAAATATATAACCCAGAAGTCCCTTCTGTTACCTCTTTTAATCCAAAATCGTAATGAGGTTTCTTTTTACCGTTTTTTATATCGGAATAATCTTGATGAGCGTTACTTTCCATTGGACCAGGACGAAATACAGCTGTCATTGCTATTAAATGCTCCAAGTTATCTGGTTTTACGCTCCGGCAATAACTCATCAGTCCTGTGGTACCGAATTGAAATACGTCCTCGTTCCATCCTCGCTTAAACATCTTAAAAACATTTTCATCGTCAAAAGGTATTTCGTTGGTATCAACCGTAATATTATAATTCGCTTTTATGAGCTTAATTATTTTTTGAAATTTGTCTAGTTGCGTTAACCCCAATATATCTTCTTTCAAAAATCCGGACTTGTCCATGTACTTACCTTCCCATTCAGATACTAATAATCCGTCAATCATCTTAACGGGAAGCCACTCAAATAAGTCTATATCTCTTCCATCCGAAGCTTGCTTCGGTACAATTACAACAGCCGACGGGTGAACGGACGAAGCTCGGCACTGAAATACGGCGAACTTAATCATGTGGACCAGTTCTGGATATGTCTGGACGAACTTAAACAATCGCTTTGATTTAGAAGCATATTCTATTAGGTCTCCCCAAGATTCTTGTTGCCAATCATCAATATCTTTAGTAAGCATATTCATGTCGTCGAAATTTAGACCCTTTATTTTGCCAAAATCTTTTATGCAAGTCTTTAGTTTCATCCTTGTGTACGTTCCAATAACACAAGTATATGAATGACCATATTTTTCTTTTATGTAATTTTTTACGCTATCTCTATATTCTGTAGGAAAATCCACATCAATATCGGGCATACTGTCAGCGCTTTTAGCGCGCTCGCCCGACACACGAGTTTCATTCAAGAAACGTTCAAACAATAAATCATATTTAATAGGGTCTACGTCGGTAATTCTCAGTAAAAAAGCAACCAAAGAACCGCACACTGAACCACGTCCCGAGCCAACCATTATGTCGTTTTCACGGCACCAATGACAAATGTCCCAGTGAATCATAAAATAGTCGCAAAGACCGTTTGGTACTATTACATTACATTCTGTCGCTAAGCGCTCCATATACAATTTCATTTCATCTTTGCTTAAATGCGATAGCCGAGTTTCGATGCCAACTTGCAACTGCTCAAAGAAAGAAGATTTAACATCAGATACTTCAAATAACGGCAATTTTCGTTCGCTTGTATTAATCTTCATTTCCACTGACTCGGACAATGAAACAGAGTTTTCTACGCCAGATACTATTACTTCTACTAAATCGTCAACATCTTCCAACCATTCCGAGTAAGACTCAACCGTATCTTGAAAACTTTTGTAAAATTGAGATTCGCTTTCTGCGTCGGCTCTGCCGTCTATTTTGTTCAGAGCTGACTTTAAACCGCCATTTTCTTTATCTAAATAGTAACTATCGTTTATCAATATGGGGTCTAAATATTTTCTGTATTTACAAATATACGTGTCTATATTGGACAAATGTTTTTTAAATAATGTAGAAGACGAATATTCAACCGTATCTATTTGGTAAAATAAAGAATCAAAAGACTTCTTATAAATGTTTATTAGATTGAAACAATGTTTCTTATCGTCTTTAAAGTAGTTGAATTCACTTTCTTTAGGTATTACCAAACATAACCCGTCCCCGTATGTATAAAGTAACGTATCAGGAATAAAACCGTTGTAGTCGACGTTTATAGCCTTATTAATCAAAAGTAAATTTTTCCAGCCAGCGTAATTTAACACAAACAATTTTAATTCAAAAGTTTCTTGTATGTCCGCTTCAATATCGTATCCTCTAGACACTGTGACGGTTTCTCCAAGAATACATTTTATTTTGTTCTTTTCACACGCAGTTTGAAATGACAACGCTCCCGCTAATGTATTTTTATCGCATATGCCTAAAAATTTATGTCCTAAGAATTTTGCTTTATCAGCCCAAAGTTGACACCCCCCGCTCCCGTTTAATATTTCATATTCCGAATGAACCCCCAAATGTGAGAACTCCATGACTGTCGGTTCAGAAGTTAACCCACGAAACTTAAAATCATTAAAGCTCGGTTTGAAAATTAATTCATTGTATTTGTTTTTACCTCTTGCTAAATTAGAATAATAAAACCTTCCTCCGAACTCAAAAAGTATGTTGTCTACTTCTTTATCATCTAATAAGTCATACTCTTCATCCGACAGAATAAAGCTGAAATCATCATCTATTATTTTCCCATCAAAAGATTTAAGGTAAAGATATTTACTCTCCCCCTCAATAGTAATAATGTCGGAACCATTATTATCTGATTCCGACACTACTAGTTTGTTTTCTTTAACCCAATTTAATAAACTTTCAGTCATTATAATTTACCTAAGTATTCGTGTGTGTAATTAGTTAACCTTGATGCAAAAAAGTTCTTAGCAAGCACTACAATGTCTAGAGTATCTGAATTTCCCCCCGCTATGTAACTGAAAGACTCGATTTGTTTTATCGCCCTTATCCTTAATGAATCTTTGTCAACCATACCGTCAGACATATTACTTTTGTATTGCAAATAAATTGCGCAAAGATTATACGCTAAATACAAATACTTAGAAAATTTCAATACTGATTGTAGCTCGGTTAATGAAGCAGTTTCGCCCGCTGCTAATTTAGTTAGATTATCTATAATCAAATTCAAATGTATGTCCACTTCCCTGAGTCGATTTCCAGGAACTTCGTGCTCAAAGTTGAAATCCATTTTTTGCGAATGAGACACTTCGTACAATTCAGGATGGGTAGATTCCTTAGCATGGTCTTCTTCAAATAACCTATCTTCAAAAGCATCTTTCATTTTTTCAGCCGTATCGTTCCATTCATAGATATGCAAACTTTGCGAATTATGAGTTTGAGTACCTAATTCAACGCCTATGCAATTTGCGAATAACTCGGTCAAAAAGCTGAATTGAAAAATGTTCGTTGGCAACCCCCAATGCAAATCATTGCTTCGATTTTGTATCGTTGTTATCAACTTGCCTTTTCTTACTTTCAACATCACCGTATCATTACAAGGAGTATCTTTTGTTTTTGCCCCTAAATCAAAATCTGGGTTCCAAATCTGTAATACAACTTGTCGACTATCTGAATTTTCATTCAATATCTTTACCGCATCGGCAATTTGGTCATGCCCTTGGGCCACATTCATATTTTCTTCCAAAAATGTATCTTCGGCTCTTACTCCCCAATGTCTTAATCTAAAACCGTATGGCGCATGAAATGTTTTGCCGTCGTCTGAAAAATCCGACATCTTTTTATTGAATAACGCTAAGAAGTGTACATCCTTCTTACCATTAAATATCCACATTGCTTCGGCAAGTAAAAAGAAAATGTTTATATCTCTACCGAATCCACCCACGCAGCGATTATACGGGTTTGTAAGCATCGTTTTGAAATCAAGAAGCTCTTTTGTTTTGCCAACTCGACTGTCTTGAATATCCAAATTATCTAACATCCATTTATTCAGTATCGGGTACACCGCTGAAAATTTAGTAGTTTTTGCTACCCCTAACTCGGGACTTAATACATTATCAATGTCTTTCATATTACACAATTTTATAATTTATACTTTATACTATTAGTAACGTTGGGGCATAAAAAAAGAGCGCTGTAAAGCGCTCTTCTCATTATATAAAGTCCAATTTACTTTATTCTTCTTCCTCAACTACAACCTTTTTTGTTTTTGATTTTGCTTCTGCTATTTTTGCTTTAGCGGCTGCAACCTTATCTACCACGGGAGCAGCTGTCTTGGCTACGGCAGGTTTTACGGTTTCTTTGGCAGATGCTTTTGCAGCAGGCGCTTCTGACTTCGCAGACTTTTTCAAATTTTCTTCCATTTTAGTTCTGTTTTCACCTAACTTTTTGTCAAGTTTATTTACAGATGTTTCGATGCTTGGAAGCAAAGCTGTCAATATTTCCGTAAGTTCGTCAATATCCAATGCTTTGATAAAAGGAACTCCAGACCAGCAAATTTCGTGGTCGATTCCGTTCTCGGTTAACCCGTCAACATGACCGTTGAATGTTGGTAAGTACAATGTTGCTACAAAAGTGTCATCTGCTTTTACTGAGCCATTTTCCAAAGACAATACGGCACGGTTTGAGTTTTTGCCTTTATATTTAACAGTAACTCCAGCGTTGCTAATCCAAGCGTACAAGTAATCTTCATCAGGGAATAACGCTTTCAAGAACTCAAAATGTACGCGGTCTTCTTCTACATCTTTAGGATTCAGTTTGGTTGCTTTGGCAGTTTTTACTACTTCTTCCTTTTTTGGGATAGATTTTGCAACTTCTTTAACCGCTGCTTTTGCGACTGGTTTTGTGGCTGCTTTCGCTACTGCCTTTTTTGCCGGAATTTCTTCTTCTTCTTCTTCAACAACTACTGTTTTTTTAGCAGGTGTTTTAGAAACAGGTTTCTTCGCTGGAATTTCTTCTTCAGCAGCAAGTTCTTCTAATTCTTCTTCTGTTTCTGTTTTAGGTTCTTCTGCGGCTGGATTCTCATCCAAGTCAACAAATGATTCAGCTAAGTCAATAAGAGTTTCAAGCTCTTCATCTTCCATACCTTCGATGCCATTTTTGATAAGAAAGGCGTTCACAACTGTTTTTGCTTCTTCTTCGCTTTTTTCTTTGAATCCCAATGCAGTCAATTTCTTGCTAGTGGGTGCGGTTAATTTTGTCATTTTGTTCGATTTTTTATTTGTTAAAACTATTTTGTTAAATACATTTTCAATCTTCGTGGCTATATGTTCTATATATTTCTCTTTCTCGGTGCAATTCAGAGCCGTACTTAGTAAGTAAAAACTCTTTGTGCATTTCTATTATTTCGTCTGGGGTGAATGGGTCGTCGTCGTTATACATTACTCCCTTTATTGGTTCACTATTATTATAAACTTTGGAGATAATTTTGTTGGTGCAACCTTTCAGATATAATGAGAATACAACTCTGTTCATTCCAGTCAATCCTTCCAATAAATTTATACCGTTTAAAATAAATTTGTTTTCTTCCGGAACTATGCAAGTATCAATGTCTGAACCAAAATCGTATTCTATATCGTCCATGCGAACTTTATAATTTTCACGGGCGATGTACTTCATAAAATCTTTGGATTTATTTGAACACGCGGCTTCTAAATAATACTTTAATGGTACTGGTTTTGCATAACCCTCAAGTTTGTATTTTCTCCAACGCTTCCCGTAAGATTTAATCGAGGTGAAAATTTTAATTTTAAATTCTTGTAATAAATCTTCGTATTGATACGACAGTTCAGAGTAGGAGTAAATTTTGTTGGCATATTTTTTAGCCAAATGTTCATATCTGTCGTAGAGCACTTCAGACATTTGTTTTTTGATTTCCATTTTAAATTTACGATTTAGTATTACAATTATGGTACAAAGATAATATATTTTAGGACTAGAACCTAATGTTTTTGTATTTATTTTTAAATTTAGCCAAAGATTTAACTAATTTTAAAAATATAACGCGAATCGTCAACTAAACATTATAATATTCGGCATATTTTGTCGCTGTCTAAAACGACTGAAGAACCCGTTTTCTTGCAGGTTAATTCGAAAGTATGATAATCGATTTGACTATGTAAAATCCAAACTGAACCTGAATAGGAAAATTCACTGCCTAACGAATAATAATTGACAAAGTCAAGCTCCGACATTCTAAATGTAGGATTCCCCATGTCATCAAATAATTCTTTATGGAATTTATCTCTCGTGAGTTTATCGTTAATAACGCTATTCAAGTTATTTCTTTCGGCAATATTATTAATCTTATCTGCTTTGAAAGCCATCACCTTTTGGTAATATTGCTTATCTTTTACATTATAATATATCTTCCTTTTAAAATCAGCAATCAAATATTCTTTTTGAACCACTTCAAAATATCCCGCTACTGATAAATTCCTCGATTTAACTTCGTCCATCACATTTTTACTTTTGAAATAATATTTTCACTAAACTCTCTTGGTCTGCGCAATCTTGTGAAAACTTCTAACGCTTCCTCGTCGCTGCATTCATCTATATCTTTCTTCAACGTAAATGTTATATTTGTAAAAAAGTTTTTTTCTAGTTCAAACCCATATTTTTTTATTTCTTTTAGCGCGTCAAAGTCATAAAGCAATATTACATTAATGATTCCTTTGCTTTTTAGTTTTTCAATTTGCCAAGGACTTATTTTTTTGCCAAATGTGCAACAACATTTAACAGTTGGACAATTATCAAGTTCTAAAACTCTGTCTACTGCCACCTTATCAAATCTTCCTTCGACTAATATAGCCGTTGCCGTAATGTCTTTTATTATTTCATCAAAGCCGTCTAATAATTTAGAAAAATCAGTTCCAGCGCTATTATTATATCTTAATCTGTCTTTTGGCACTTTTTTGTTTGCGTATCTACCGACGAACCCTCTTATTTTTAAATTGTCGTAAATGGGGAATAAAACATACCCCTTATATTTAGAAATAATATTTGCTTCTCCAAACTGGTATCTTATAAAATGTTTTTTGTTTAACCCTCGGCTAGACAAATAATCGCTTTTGTCAAAAACTTTCCATCCCGCTGGCATCTTAACAATAGGCAAATCTTCAAGAGTTATTTTTTCATCTTCTTCCACAAAACCAACTCCATTGATTGAATCTCTAAATTCTATTGTCGCTCCTTCTAATAAGTATGACTTGTTCAGGAAACGTAACAATTTATATATAGAACCTGATTCTCCGCACTTTTTACAGTCCCAGCGCTGTGTTACCTTCGATATATAAAAATGTTGGCTTTTACCGCAAAAAGGACAGTCACAAATGTACTGTCCTCTGGTGTTTAACTTACTATTTACAAGTAACACATTTAAATCTGAATCGTCTATTTTATTCATCCCAAGTGGCGTTCATGGTTTTCTTTCTGTCATAAAATCTCGAGAAAGCAAAATTGTTGTATATAAATATCGGGTCTCCATTTTGATAATCCCTCAACTTGTCGGTGTGGAGTCGCATTATTTCTTCTTTCATTTCGTCACGCGTTTGATTTATTGTAACGAAAATATCAAATGGGCGAATCTTGCCCTTGTCTTCTGATAAATTAGCGCGGGTGATTACAAATGCTGGGTCGTTTCGTTGTTCTTCAGGTATGGAATTACTTTGAGTTGCCGTGTGTACAACAGCATTAAATTCCATCGCTAATTGCTTCATGCCTTTTGCTAATTTAGCTTGACGGAAACGTTCTTCGCTCGGTGAGTAATTATGCCCGTCTCCAACTTCTACCAATTCTAAATAGTCAATAACTATTACATCAATCTTGCCGTGAGCCTTCTCCATTTCCTTCAACTCACGATGAATATCAACGAGCGTCTTTCCTCCCCAATTTTCTTCTGACGAAACAAATATATCAGACTTGCGTAATTTCTTAATTATCCTTTTGGAAATTTCCATGCGCTTGTCTGTAATATTCCCCATCTTTACGTCAGAATATAATGTACCAGTCCAAGCAGCATCGTACCTATTTAAGCATTGCTCCCTCGTGCCTTCAAGTTGAAAATGTGCTACTCTGTGACCATTACGCGCAGCGGCAACTCCAACGTGTACCAGACATTGAGATTTACCAGAGCCTGAATCTCCCAACCAAAGCACACATTCACCCGTTTCCGGACCTCCAAATTGTCCGCCTAACCTATAATCAAGTTCATCAATATTAGTCGGAACTTTAAAACGGAAATTATAATCTTCGGATTTACGCTTAGTTTGTCGTTCTTCAAAATCATTAAAAACGCTTTCAAACTTCGCATTTTGAATACTGAACTTAGATATATCGTCAGCGTACTTTATCAATAAATCATATGAGGCATCCTTTTCTCCTCTATTATAGGCTTCAACTATCTTATCATTAGCCTCAAGGAATTTCATTTGCTTGATGTAACGCTCAAAAGTTTCGACTATTAATTCAGCTTCATTTTCGTTGGTTGGCTCAAAATCTTTTATTTCTTTTATTTTGTCAAGAATGTCCTCGTCATCAATAAATTCTTGTTGCATTTGTCCGATAGTCGGAACCACCCCCGTTTTATCATAACGCTTGGTTATCCATTGCCACATTCTTTTTTCTGATTCTTCTTGCAGGTAGGAAAATTTCAGATACTGCTTAGCAATATCCATTATAGTACGTTTCTGAAGTGCAACAGCCAATAACTCCACAATAAAATTCTCAGCCAGTTTGTTATTCGCCATATCCTCTTTTTAAATATATTTTATTGTATTCTTGTTTCAATAATAATTTGCATTCATTTTTGTTAGAACACATCACACAAAAGGAACTTTTATGGAAGTACAACGTTGTAGTTGCTATGCACCATAAAAATCCTCGGTCGGTGTTTAAATGTAAAGCTTTTTGTTTTTCTTCCCTTTGAATTAGGGTAACGACTATTTCATTAATCTTAGAATTACGTTTAATAACGTTGATGTTATGTCGGATTTTTAGTCCAGCCCGCGTCATAAAAACATTCATTTCCATAGAGCACATATTCCAACGCTTTATCGCTGCTGCACCGAATATCCAACTAATTCGTACACGACGGGAGTAATCAATGTCAGAACCTTCATTAAACCAACTCTGCATGCCGTATTCTAAGAACTTCCTTATAAAGTCTTCGCCTATCGCGTCACCGAAATAATCCATGAAAGCATCAAAACTTTTTACGTCAGTGTCGTTGCACTTCAATGGGTGTTTTTTCTTAGTAATTTGCTCAAGCAACTCAATTAAAGTGTCTACCGCGTATCTGAATAATCTTTGTCTTTTCTTGTTCATTTATTTTCGAAACCATTTAGATATCCAGCGTTCAAGAGTGGGAAAACAATCGTCAACTGAAGTGTCTAAAATTCCGACTTCATCTTCCCCGATTGCATTTATATAAGCGTTTAACCTTGCTTCGGAATGTTCGCTAAAATACAAAGAATACACATCAAAAAAATCAATAATCAAACTTCTATCCTTTGAAGCGGTTGTTCCTAAAACACGCCCCTTCTTCTGAATAGTGTTGGCATCTTCAAGACCACCATCGACATTTATCAATACTTCAACCTCGCTTACCGTAACCCCCTTCTTGAATATCCCCGACGCCAATAAAAATCCTCCGCTTTCTTTCAAGAAGTTATTCTTTGCTTCTTCACGTTCTTCGCTTTTAGTGCCACCGTGTATGAACTTAATGCCGCTCGCTTTAGAAATATTTTTGCCATGGTCTATATTCTGAAATAAAATCAATGTTTTCAGGTTTAACCTTTTCAAAATGTCAATAACGTGAAACAACGTGTTATTGCGTATCACATTCTCAAATATTATCTTTTTGCGGTATTCATTATAATCTGTATTATCTTCCATCTCCGACCCGTAATCCACTTGATTGTGGTCCAATAAAAGCATAAACACCTTATAATCGCTCAATACCTTTCGGTCTCTTAAAGTGGATTCTTTAATGGTATACACAACTCCGCCAGACCAAGCTTGAAGTTTTAAATTTTGAATAAATGAATTGGTTCTGTACGGAGTAGCTGAAAGACAAAGTAAATAATCAATCTTATGGCATTTCTTATAAATAGATAATCTTGTGTCTGAGCAGTTGTCATGTATCTCGTCCACGCAAAGAAATTTCAAATACTTTAAATACTCCAACATCTTTTTCTTTTTTGCCTTATCTCGGCATCTAGGCGATACGGCTTGTTGGATAGTTTGTATCATGGCCACTGTAACCAAATAGTTTGTGTCGACCTTTCCTGAACGTATCTCTCCAATTTCTATGCCCCCATACGGTTCAAAAAATTCCTTTATATCTCCAACCGCTTGACTGAACAAAACATCGGTGTCAACCACAAATAAAAACTTGTCTGTTGGGTTATTTGCGTTGAATATACGTATTATTTCGGAAGCAATGAATGTTTTACCACCTCTTGTTGGAACTACAATTATACCGAAATGTTTTTCAAAGAATGCCTTAACAGCTTCGGATTGATGGTCATATTTCCCAAACATACGAGAATCAATAATTGTATCCGCTGGAAGTTCAAATTCATAATTGTATAAAACATACGTTATATCATTTTCGTTCAAATAAGCTTCCAATACGCTTAGCATACCAATCTTGAATGTATAAATACGCTTATCAAACATTTCGCTGTACTTCTTAGCGGCGTATGGGTCTGGGTTCTTAAACGATAGTGCTTTCCCCACATGCTTCAACCCAATCTTAGTAGATTTAGCAAAACTGAACTCAAAATTATTTATTCTCTCAATAGATACAACAGGTTGTTTCATTTCTTAATATTTTACAGGAGAAAGGATAAAGAAGAAGACCACCCCCTCTCCCCTCTTTGGGTTACTTTACAGTATGAAAGTCGTGAGTTGTTAATAGACCACCCCTTGTTCAGACCGAAACAGAGCTCACACGTTATCCTTAAACTTTGAACGAAAAATGACGATTTTAAAGCATCCTCAGCAAACTTGAAAGCTCTTTCATATAAGTAATTGACTTCACATAGAAAGTTTATTAACAAAAAGAGCGGGCATAAATAGCTCGCTCTTCTAATGCAATAAGTAATCAAGTTTTATACTAGGTTGGTGCCGTCCCAAATATAGCTTGAGTTTCCGTAAATGTAGATTACACCCTCAGTTGGCGTTACGCCTGAATCAAAAACATATTCTCCATCAGGTTGTATAATTGTATAAATCTTTTTGTCGGAAACTAAAAAGTACTTCAATCCCAAAGTCAATAAACGAGGGTCTGGCAACTCCCCACTGATTGCTGAAAGCTTAACTGGAGGATTTGAATAACCTAAGAATGGTTGAGATTCCCAATCTTGAAAAATTCTTGAATAAAACCCATTGTTTGAAAAAGTCGGGTCTCCTTTGACTGAAACTATCTCTCCAGAATTGATTAACAATCCGTCTATCCCAATCGGAGACATATTGTCTGCGGTCATAATTGATTTTAAACTATACGTTTTCCGTACGTTTAAAACTCTCGTATAATTGTCAGTTTGATTCACGACCGTAATATTAGTTGCGAATGTTTTTACTTCCCAATATTGTGTATTCCACATCAAAATAACGATTGCTCCGGAAGTGTCGGATGTTGTGACTCTTATTTTCAAACCGCTCGAATCATAGAAATTGTCAAATGTCACGGAACTCCCCTTGTCAACGCCTGCTATATAACTCACGCGAGAAGTATCTGGTTGTATCGGAACTGTATTAGCCACTGCGAAACCAGTCAAAGACGATTGAGTCGCTAACTCAAGTCCCCTTATGTAATCCAATAAACTCAAAGCATATGCTTGTTCGTTTTCAGGAGATATTTCAGTTCCGACTGCCCTACCGAGTAGAGTAGTGATTATTAAATTTTTGGTATCATTATATCCAGACATAATTATTTTATTTTAAGAATAAGATTCTTGTTGGTAGTTTTCGTCAAAATTTTCAGCTTTAATGAGGTCATATTCTAAAACGAATTCAACCTCTTCGTTTGTGTTGTTTATTGTCTTTGCTTTATATTCAGCAAATAATACTTCATCGCTTTTGTTGCTACTTTTTTTAATCAAGCGTTGAATCCAAATGCCAACTGCATTCCCTGTTAAAAACGGTTTATCCTCGTCAGTTAGCGCGACCGTATTATCCAACTTGTTTTGATACGTACCGTCAAACTGTAATACTAACTCACCGTCCGTAATAATAGAGCACACCTCGGGCACCGATATAATCGCTTCGTCGGTTCTTTCTATCCTCATAGTGTCGTCCGTTAACCGCTTAACCGTATATTCCGTATCTTCAAAAGCCGAATCTATTGCGTTGTACGTGCCGTCAAATCCGCCAGATGTAACTTCGCACATCACATCAAAAGGATACAAAACAAATGTTTCACCCGCTATTGCCGGTTTTTCTATCTTTACATTCACCCCCGCCCTATAAAATGAAGCCGAAAAGAACTCCGCTTGTATTGGTTCTTGATACCTATTAGCTATTTTCTCCATAAACAAATCTGCTCCCACAGATACGGCTGCTACTCTAAATTCAGCTAAATTAGTATCGTCCCCAATAATCTTTAAAGTAACATTTTTCACAGGAAAATCAAACTTATTTATCAAACAAATTCCAACAACCTCTTTTTGTCTCTTTTCAAGAGTCAAAGCAGATATCAAATCAAATATCCCATTAACCGCTGAGTTAGGAACTGGAGAAGAAGAAACAAATCCCCCTAAACTTCTCATGGGATCGTTTTGAGGAAATTCTCCTCCAGATTTTACGAGCGAAGAGGATGAACCTGTTAAGTATATCATCATAATATTAAGAGTATTGACGAGTTGTTATTATTTTATTCACAGTAATATCAAAAGAAGAGTCGGAAAGAATTTCTGCGTCCCCTATCAAATTTTTGAAGTTAGAGATGCAAAACTTTTGTAAAATTGTTTTATAATCTCCAATCAATCTATACCGCAAAGATATAGAGCTATCCCCGTAATTCACAGGAATTGACAAACGATTATAAATATTATCTATATTCATTTTAAAATACATTGGGCAGGGTTGGTCAGATACTGAAACTTCTACTTCAATCTCATTGAAATTTGGGATAATAACAAAATCATTTTCTAAATCTGCTATAAACGAATCATCCATGTCGGGAATTGATAAGTCTTTATTCAAATTTGAAGTTATGACTGCTCTTTTCATGTTGGAACGGTTTAACAAAGTCCAACCTTTAAACAAATTATCAGGTATATTGCCAGTTCCTAAAAAATTACAACCGCCCGTTATTCTGAAAGTATTGTTTGTAGATAAT
>Ga0302209_10000513_pt1 | contig 18190 bp, 12 predicted proteins | sample II_Fen_E3_1_FD_194574 | JGI IMG/M metagenome (GOLD analysis project Ga0302209, IMG submission 194574) | Peat permafrost microbial communities from Stordalen Mire near Abisko, Sweden - II_Fen_E3_1 | ecosystem: Environmental > Terrestrial > Soil > Wetlands > Permafrost | place: Sweden: Abisko...
TATGCTATATGAAATACGGCATATTTGGGATGCTTACTATACATCTCCGTTGGTAGGACTCAAGGACAGATAGCGGATAAGTCCGCATAAACCATCTAATCCTTTGCGTAAATCTACGCCATTCAAACAAACTACATAACGATTGCCTTCATTCAAACTGAACATAACTTTTTTTAGGCAAAGGTCTGCCTATTTTATGCTATATGAAATACGGTATATTTGGGATGCTTACTGTATACCCGTTATCTTGGACTATATTATAATTGCAGATGGTATAACTCTTCAAAACGGTAAAAACTCCCTATAACCAATGAATAACCGGGTGAAAAGGGAGATAGCTTGTTAGTATTGAAAAATCGAGTGATAGTTAGCTCAGTTCTGCACGAAGAGATTTCGGTAATTTTGCAACTACCAAATTATAAGAGTGATTAATCCATTCACAAACAAGTTTCCGTGTAAGCCGATCATTAATATATACTGTATTCCAGTGTTTTTTATTGAAATGATATGCAGGTATTATAACCGATTCGTATTCTTCACGTAACGTAATTGCAAGTTCTGGATCACACTTAAGTGTAATGCTGATATCATTTTTATCTAAAGGAATAAGTGCAAACATCTTACCCTGAACTTTAAGCACCAACGTAACATCGTCAAAAGGTAGACATTCTGTGCTTCCTTTTAAGCTCAGGCAATACTCACGTAATTCTTCTACATTCATGGAGCTATTTTTATCTGTTTTCTGTGGTATTTATATATCACTGCAAAGATATAGAAAAAACCTATCACTTATTATTCTACAATAAAATGTGATTATAGAAACCTGATGTATAAGATTATAGTTACTTCGTTTTACTAAAAAGTAAGTTGAACTATTATATTATAAAAAAGTATTTTTTCTATATCATTTTAGCAGGTGCTCCAACAAAGCATGTATTTGCCGGTAATGTTTCACTTTTCATTAGTACCGATAACGGTTCAAGTGTTGAATTATCTTCCATGATGGAGTCATACAGTACGACAGCCATGCCGCCTATGCTGCATTGTTTGCCGATATTGACAAATGACATTTTCATAACGCGGTCTTCGAACAGGTGTGTCTGGAGAGTACAGTTATCGTTTAAAGCCGAGTAATCGTCTATCTTTATCAAATCAAACTCTGTAATTTGTGTGGTATACAAACAAACTTTCTTTCCTATCTTGCAGCCCAGTAACCGTAACGGATATTTTATAAACGGTGTACCTGTGAGGATGTTCAGGAAAAACAGCACTAAAAAGTTTTCGTAGATTCCCGTTATCAATTCGCTTCGCCATACATAGTTGCTCCAGAGAGGTTTTTTAGATGGTTTATATTTCCCGATAATGACCCATTTGAACAAAGCTGTTATCATAACGGCTAATACAGATACCGCCATATATATAAATGGAAAAACCAGGAAAAGTTCCCATAAGTCTCTTTCTACCTGTAAGTACGAAACAGTATTCGTAATCAGTGATGCTAACAGGATAAAGAATGTAGTGGGAAGTGTAACCCTGAAGAACTCGATACAATAGCGTAGAATAAACAATTTCTTTGTGGGTTTGTAAGTACGTTCAGCAGAGAAATCATGGTTAATATCACGTTTTGGTAAATAAACGGCGGGCGAGCCAAACCAGGAAGTACCATCTTTTGCGGGAAGATTTTTTGAGTCCATTTTTGAAAGTACTCCTACCAGCACATCATTTCCCAACCTTGTATCGGGACTTATTACCGCACTGTTGCCGATAAAGGTTCGGTTGCCGATATGTGTTTTTGCAATAGAGATATACCCGTTACGGACATGAGATGCTCCGATAGATACCGAATCTGCCAGAAAACATTCGTCACCTGTTACCAGTAAGTCGGGAGAAATAAACTCTACGGTTGATATTTCCACCCTTTTCCCCATTTTTACACCCAGCATTTTGAACCATAGTTGCAGGTAAAGGGTTGTGTAAAGTGTTCCTATCACCTGAATGCTCAATTTCATAAGTTGGTCGAAGAACCACTTTTTATAATAGAAAGTACTGTCGATAGGATATTTTCCTTCTTTGATATTCCCGAGCAACAGCCATTTTAAAATTGTAATAATCACCGTCAACAATACCACGAACGAAACACCTACTCCAATGGTCAGCCAGAGAAAATGATACCCTTTACTTGAAAAATCCAAATGTGTGATTAACATCATTCCCGGAAAATAAGCTACCATAGTGATAAGGGGAATCAGAAAAATGCTAAGCAGGAATAACAGTGTATTACGTAACGACCAGAGTTTGTGCCTTTCCTGTGCAAGATTGTTACTTATTTTTACAGCCGGCGATCCACCCCAGTTTTCATTTTGCGGAATAGTGCATCCTTCGGGGATCAGTGTCAGGTCTTCTATAGAGGAGTTCTTCTCCATTTTACTATTGTGTGACAGACAACAGCGGGTACCTATGAATGCATCATCTTCTATCTCTATCGAACCGATATGAAGGTATCCGTCAGCAATCGTATAACCGCGCAGATGTGAATCGGTACAGATGCTGACGTTCTCGCCCACTGTCAATAAGTCAAAAACTGAAATAGCAGATGTGTTGATATACGCGTTTTTGCCAATCTTAGCTCCTAACATTCGTAGAAAAATATTCATCAGGTTGGTGCCTGTAAAATAGATGACCGGACAAATATTAATCACTTTATCCACGATCCAGAATCTGAAATAGTAGCTACCCCAGAGTTTGTATTTCCCGGGCTTTATCCGTCCGATAATTACCCATTTAAATCCTGCGGCAAATAACGTAAGTGCGGGTAGTAAGGCAAAATACATTAAAAGCATTAAAGCCAATGAGTCCATTACTCCCAGTTCAGCCTGATAATAATACGAATACACAAAGAACGGTCCTAACCATTCCATCCCGAAAAGTAGTATAAGGAAGAACATAGATATTCCCTGAAACAAGGAACAGGTATAATAGCTTAGTCTGGAAGGGTTGTGAATGTCACGTTCCTTTTTAGGTTCAGACTTTTTTGTGGGCTGTTTCTTTTTCAGTTCACGCGCAAGATCCGAAAGTATAGGAAATTTATATACATCAACTACTGACATGTTTTCGAACATACGTTGTTCCCTCATCTCCGATACCACCAGAGCTGCCAATAACGAATGACCGCCAAGCTCATCAAAAAAGTTATCGTCCATTGATATGTCAGTCCGTTGTATATTTTTAGCTATAATTCGTACCATTTCCTGTTCCAATACCGTAGATGGCGGGATTATTTTCTTCTGACCGGAGAATGTAAGCGGTGTTTTCGGGGTAGGTAATTTCTGCCTGTCAATTTTCTGGCTCGAAGTCATAGGTAACGATTCAATAGTATCCAGCGTAGAAGGAATCATATAGTAAGGAAGTTTCAATCGCAGCAGACTGGCAATTCCGTCCCGGATCATTTTTTCATGCTCTTTTTGCACGACATAGGCCGCCAGTTGCTGTGAATTGACGTCAAGGGATACTGCAGCTGCCTGCACTCCCTGACATTGCATCAGTAACCACTCTATTTCCGACAATTCTACTCTGAAACCACGTACCTTTACCTGGGCATCCGCTCTGCCTAAAAAAATGATTTCTCCGTTTGGAGCTTGTTTTGCCAGATCACCTGTACGGTAATAACGCTTCAAATTGCCTGTGTAACGGTTAGTTTCGATAAATTTCTGTGCCGTCAGTTCTTCCCTGTTCAGGTACCCGCGAGCCACACTGTTGCCGCCAATCAGGATCTCTCCTTCTTCTCCTTCACCCACCGGGGATAATTGCTCATTTACAATCAAGACCTCATAGCCCGTTAACGGAACTCCAATGGTAACAGGCATATTGGCTTTCAGAATCTGGTAAGTGGCAATGACAGTTGCTTCGGTCGGTCCATAAGTGTTATATACCAACCGACCTTCCTTGCACCACCGGTTGGCGGTATCGGCAGTGCAAACTTCACCACCGAAGATTAGTATTTTTAATCCGGGAATATCTTCTTTCACCATTGAAAGCAGGGTCGGAGTACATGACAAAAAGCTTATACGGAGCTCATTCAACAGGGAAGAAAACCTGTCGCCCGATCGCATAATATCAAAGGTGCCAATCACCAGGGTAGCACCTACCGAAAGCGGTACCCATATTTCTTCCACCGATGCGTCAAAGGAAACGGAGAATCCCTGTAACGCCCGGTATGTGTTGTTGATTGGATAAATCTGCTGTGCTCCCCGAATGTAATTGACTACATTCCGGTGTTCAAGCAGTACTCCTTTAGGCTTTCCGGTGGTTCCCGAAGTATAGATTATATAGCACAGGTCGTTCCCGGTCCGGCTACCTATATACGGCTTAACATCCGGAAAGCCGTCTGTCTCTCCAAGTTGCCGGTCGATATTAAAAACGGGATGCGGATCTAATTGCGAACCTATGCGTTGGAGTATGCTATCGGACGTAATAATCATTTTGGCTCCCGAGTCCTCCATAATGTAATTTACCCTGTCGGCCGGGATTTCCGGATCAAGGGGTATATAGGCTGCTCCCGCTTTCAATATGCCCAGCATAGCAATGGGTACGAACGCGCAACGGGGAAGTAATATCACTACTTTATCTTCGGGAACAATCCCTTTTGTTCTCAGATATTGAGCCAGCTTGTTGGCAGTCCGGTCTGTCTGCTTGTATGTAAAGAGTGTCTTACCCTGCTCAATAGCGATGGCTTCCGTATACTGTACGGCAGCTTCTTCAAAAAATACGTCCAGGAACATAGCTTTTCGTGTTTTGTTTTTGGTTATTTTGTCCGGTCTTTTAATTCGAATATCAAGTAGATAAATCAATCTTATGGTTGAAGTTTCCGAAGTCCATCCACAAAAATTAATCAATAATAGTTTCCCAGTTGCTGTCTATAAATAAAAGACTTATCACTGTATTCTAATCTTGTCGTCTTCCAATATGCTGATTTCTCAAATCTGTAATCAAATCATAAGTTTGACTGCTGGCCTCCGCAATAGTTTAATGAACATTTATCAAAGCTTATTACCTGGTTTTAAATTAATGTAGGACTTTTTATCTTTCTATTTTGAATTGTAAAGCGTTGATTCCGGATAATCGAAAAATAATGCTGAATCACAGTACTCTTTTCGTCGGGTCACCGATAAAGCTTCCAAATATGGGTATCGTGTCAAAAGTTATGAGTAGCAATCTTCAATTCTAAAAAAAAATAGGTAGTTTTGTAGCAATTAAATAAACTGGTTGGGATTGGGTGGTCTCGCTTCTATTATTGATAGCCTCACCGAACGTGAAACTATCAATAATATAGATCAACGCGAACCTGTCTTTTCCTCTTTTTTTTGCAATTCTTGTTTATGGGCATTCTGTCATTGCTTATTATTTATTTACGTTGATTTGGAAGTATGGGTATTTTTCAACAGTTAATGATTTGGGCGTTTATTGCAATTCCGGTTTTAGGACTTGCAGAAACAAAATTGAAAATAGATAACAAAAGTGTTTTTGTTGGTGAGACCTTAAACTACAAAGCAACATGGGGCTTTTTGACTATTGGCAGCGCAAGTACCCGAATTGACACGAATCTCCATAAAGTAGGATCCACTGTCTGCTACAAAGTTGATATTGCTGGACAGACCAACGGAATGGCAAAATTATTCTACTTACATGATAAGTGGGTATCGTATATTGACACGGCTACGATAACCACCCATAAATCATCGCGAACCATACGTGAGGGGCATTATGAATTGGATGAACAGATTCATTTTGATGCTGCGAACAGAAAGGCTGAAGTGAAAGTCTACAACAAAAAATCAAAGTCGTTTGTTTTGAAGAAGGTTTATGATACTTCCGAAAATATACGTGATGTCGTTGCCGGTTTTATGTTCTTTCGGTTGGTTGATTTGTCGAAATATACGAAAGGGGAACAATTTGTTATCAATGGTTTTTATGAAGATGAGGGCTATAAAATCAATGTTATTTATCAGGGGATCGAAACGCTTAAGACTGTTCATGGTAATATCCTGTGTTATAAAGTAAGGCCGATAGTTCCTAAAAATCATGTGTTTGATGGTAAGGATGCTGTAAGTGTATGGTTGTCGGCAGATAAATATAAAACAATTATCAGGGTTCGGGCAAAGTTGTTTTTGGGGAATTTATGGATTGATTTAATGTAAAGTGTAATTCATTCTCCTTCCGTTATGTCGCTGAAAGATGGGCATGCGTAGCTATAAAAAATAATAATAAATTCTGTCAAATCAATATAATAATCTAATTTCGCAGAAGATATTAAAATCAGGAATACAATACGATTAAAATTATATATTTTGAGAATATCCGGAAAGTTCAGAAATTTAAATTGGGTGTTTGTTGTTCTGTCCGTTGCATTTGTAACCGGATGTGCTACAACTACGGTTAATGCCCCTGTATATGGTGGCACGGTGAATGATATTGATGGCAATGTGTATCATACCGTGAAAATCGGCACGCAGACATGGATGATAGAGAATCTAAAAACCACTCATTACAACGATAAAACGGCAATTCCTATGGTTGCTGATAGTGCTGCCTGGAAGAACCTGAAAACTCCGGGTTATTGTTGGTATAAGAATGATTCCACCGCAAATAAACAGATCTATGGTGCCTTGTACAATTGGTATGCAGTTAATACAAACAAATTAGCCCCTTCCGGTTGGCATATTCCTTCCGAAGCCGATTGGATGACCCTTGAAAATAACGTTACCGGTTATTTATACACCTCAGGATCTCTAGCCAAGATTTTAGCTTCCACCACCTATTGGGTAAGGTCGGTTGCTACCGGTGCTGTTGGTTTTGATCCGTTGACAAACAATAGTTCCGGTTTTGCTGCTGTACCGGGTGGCTTGCGCGAAAACTATGTTCATTCTTTCAGTTCAAAAGATTCAACCGGTGTCTTGTGGAGTTCTACGCTTGAGTCGGATACCACAGCCCTGAGTTTTTTGATGAAGAGTGAATCCAGTACTGTGGACAGATATAACAAGCATAAATGGAAAGGCTTATCCGTTCGTTGTATAAAGGATTAATTTCAAATATTAGGGATATAATTAGTCTTAAAACAGCATTGTGCAATCAGAATCAATGGGCAATACCCATTGAGAATAAGGCTCTGAGAAGAATAAGCCATCCCGATAAGCCAATTTATATGCCGCTTTTCACAAGTATCCCTTTTTCAATCAGATTCTGAATATCTCGTAATGCCGTATCTTGCAATATATTTTCCTGTTTTCACCCATTTAGTCGTGTTTAGTTTCCCGTTAAATCCATTCAATACTAAATTTAGTATTTATTCTCTGCATCTGTCATTTTTTTACCTTCTGACTAACGACCAAATACATAATTGATAATTAATCAATTGACAAATTGGAAGTCTGTGCTTTCGAGTTCAAATTTAGTTATTTGTTTTTGGATTCTTTTAAGTAATCCAAGTTTCTTTTTCTGATCCCTAAATAGATATTCTTCTGGGTTTTGATAAGGAACTCTTTTTACAACCATATTCCAAATTATTACTGCCAATTTACGAGCAGTGGCACTGATTGCTGATACTCGTCCTTTCCTGAAATTGATTCTTTGAAAGAAATCTCTCAAAGGTGTTGAATCTTTTAGGTTTCCAATAGCATTTGCCGCATTTCGCAAGGCAATCTTTAATCTGTTACTTCCTTTAGGAACTTTACTCGAAAGCACTTTTCCACCACTAATTTTGTTATTGGGTGCCAGTCGAAGCCAATTGGCAAAATGTTTAGCTGTTGGAAAACGCTTTATCCCATCTACACCCACTTCGCTGATTAGCGAAAGCACCGTTGAATAACTCATTCCTTCAATAGCCATTAAATCTACACCTTCAAAATGCTGATAAGCCATCAGGTTTAAATCAATATTCTTGGGAGTATTTTTGTTGATTTTTTTGTACGCTTTTTTTTCAATATAATGCTGTTTCTTATTTTCGTCATTGTCAATGGTTTCATTGAGCATTTTTTCAATCTCAATGTCACATAGAGCTATTTTTGTTTGAAACAGTTCGTACATTTCCAACTCTTGTTTCAGTGTAAAAAGATAGTCTTGTCGTCCATTAGAATGCAATGCTTTGGCAATTTCTTCTTTCGATTTTCGGCAATTGTGATGACGAAGATCAGCCAGTCGCTCAGGATTCTTTTCTCCATTGCAAATGGCTTTGATAATTGCCATGCCTGTCAGTCCGCAAATATCATTGACTACTACATCCAACCTGAGATTCAACAATCTGAGGTACTTCTGCATTTTCTTGGAAGCCGATGCCGCTGAATCAAGCAAATTAGCTCTGTGCCTGCAAAAAGTTCGAAGTTGTTCCGTTGCTTCATCCGGTAAAAAACTACCCGAAAGTAAACCAATGCTATGTAACTTTTGAATCCACTGACAATCCTGAATATCCGTTTTCTTGCCTTTGATATTCTTGGTGAATTTTCCATTACACAGAATTACCTGAAATCCTTCTGCCATAAGCACCGCATAAAGCGATTGCCAATACGTCCCGGTACTTTCCATTGCCACGGTTTTAATACCGCTTTCTTTGAGCCACTGTGCAATAGCGAATAAATCTTCATTATACACACCAAATTCTTTAAAATCATTTGGACCTTGTCCAATTGCCACCCAATGTGAGCGACTTCCAATGTCAATTCCTGCTGCTCGAGGATTGACTATTTCCATTGAAATTTTGTCTACGTCTGTCATAATTTGTAGTTTTTAAAAAAAACTCTTTGGAGATGCGCTTTTGGCAAGAAAATCAATATTCTGAACGGGGTTTCCTGTAAAGGAACCACCACTTAAGTCATCGCAGACATCTCAACCAGGATTGCCCTCGTGCTTTACAGCAACAGTTGTAAAATCGGCCTTTCAAAGAGCGCTACAAATATATAAAAGTCACGGCTAACTTCCTCGCTCGTTAGCTACGTAAGTCAATCAATTTTTCATTTTTCGGATTGCCCCTAACGAGAGTCTGCGCAATAACCACTTATTCTTCTGACTAACGACCAAATACATAATTGATAATTAATCAATTGACAAATTGGAAGTCTGTGCTTTCGAGTTCAAATTTAGTTATTTGTTTTTGGATTCTTTTAAGTAATCCAAGTTTCTTTTTCTGATCCCTAAATAGATATTCTTCTGGGTTTTGATAAGGAACTCTTTTTACAACCATATTCCAAATTATTACTGCCAATTTACGAGCAGTGGCACTGATTGCTGATACTCGTCCTTTCCTGAAATTGATTCTTTGAAAGAAATCTCTCAAAGGTGTTGAATCTTTTAGGTTTCCAATAGCATTTGCCGCATTTCGCAAGGCAATCTTTAATCTGTTACTTCCTTTAGGAACTTTACTCGAAAGCACTTTTCCACCACTAATTTTGTTATTGGGTGCCAGTCGAAGCCAATTGGCAAAATGTTTAGCTGTTGGAAAACGCTTTATCCCATCTACACCCACTTCGCTGATTAGCGAAAGCACCGTTGAATAACTCATTCCTTCAATAGCCATTAAATCTACACCTTCAAAATGCTGATAAGCCATCAGGTTTAAATCAATATTCTTGGGAGTATTTTTGTTGATTTTTTTGTACGCTTTTTTTTCAATATAATGCTGTTTCTTATTTTCGTCATTGTCAATGGTTTCATTGAGCATTTTTTCAATCTCAATGTCACATAGAGCTATTTTTGTTTGAAACAGTTCGTACATTTCCAACTCTTGTTTCAGTGTAAAAAGATAGTCTTGTCGTCCATTAGAATGCAATGCTTTGGCAATTTCTTCTTTCGATTTTCGGCAATTGTGATGACGAAGATCAGCCAGTCGCTCAGGATTCTTTTCTCCATTGCAAATGGCTTTGATAATTGCCATGCCTGTCAGTCCGCAAATATCATTGACTACTACATCCAACCTGAGATTCAACAATCTGAGGTACTTCTGCATTTTCTTGGAAGCCGATGCCGCTGAATCAAGCAAATTAGCTCTGTGCCTGCAAAAAGTTCGAAGTTGTTCCGTTGCTTCATCCGGTAAAAAACTACCCGAAAGTAAACCAATGCTATGTAACTTTTGAATCCACTGACAATCCTGAATATCCGTTTTCTTGCCTTTGATATTCTTGGTGAATTTTCCATTACACAGAATTACCTGAAATCCTTCTGCCATAAGCACCGCATAAAGCGATTGCCAATACGTCCCGGTACTTTCCATTGCCACGGTTTTAATACCGCTTTCTTTGAGCCACTGTGCAATAGCGAATAAATCTTCATTATACACACCAAATTCTTTAAAATCATTTGGACCTTGTCCAATTGCCACCCAATGTGAGCGACTTCCAATGTCAATTCCTGCTGCTCGAGGATTGACTATTTCCATTGAAATTTTGTCTACGTCTGTCATAATTTGTAGTTTTTAAAAAAAACTCTTTGGAGATGCGCTTTTGGCAAGAAAATCAATATTCTGAACGGGGTTTCCTGTAAAGGAACCACCACTTAAGTCATCGCAGACATCTCAACCAGGATTGCCCTCGTGCTTTACAGCAACAGTTGTAAAATCGGCCTTTCAAAGAGCGCTACAAATATATAAAAGTCACGGCTAACTTCCTCGCTCGTTAGCTACGTAAGTCAATCAATTTTTCATTTTTCGGATTGCCCCTAACGAGAGTCTGCGCAATAACCACTTATTCTCCCGTTTTCTTTGTTTTTCTACCTTTTATCACTTCAAATAAAGCTCGTATCAGCATTTATCCGGAGCAGTTTGTTTTCTGTGTTTGAATTTTTCGAAGGCTTATGTCACCTTCAAATAAGCCCTTTAAAACAAGTATAGGGCTATCATCCCCTTAATAAGCTCTTTGAAGACATTTATTCCTACGGTTATTTGTATAAATCGGGCTAAGTTGTAGTCGATAAAGACCAAACGAACCTCACCGAATACATTTTTCTTTCCACGCATAAGCACATGGTCGAATCCCCGCTGCCGTTTTATTGTTCCCCAGGGATGCTCGGCTAATTGTTGTCGCTTCCGGTAATAGTTCGGGTTTTCTTTTACCCGCCTGTTATTTTGTTCCACATCACCCCTTTCTCGTCCAAGTTTAATCAGTTGAACACCTAGATAGTTCTGAGCGAAGCGGAGACTTGAATTGATAAAGTTCCAGTCCGATAAACAAAAGCCGTTTATTTATATCTCGTCTAAACAGTTCAAATTGTTTGTAATTGTCAGTATGCTGAATACTTTAAAGCCGTTACCATTTAAATAAACTTTTAAAATGACACATAAGTTTTAATAATGGTACCTCTTCATTCCGTCTTTACTCATGTTTTATCCTGGATTATACAACATAGCGTATATCCGTAAATACTGTTCAAACTCTTGAAGAAGCTCTAAAAGTGTGATTCCTTGAACACTACATCGGTTGTCCGTGTTTAGTCTGAGCTCGTTTTACACTCTTAGAGTCCATTTATTATACAAATGTATAAGTTTCTTCAAAATTATACTTAATTTTACGACTGCAAAGATATGAGTCTGAGCGAAGCGGAGACTTGGACTCAAAATCCGTGCAGTTTATAACTGATGGTCATTTAGCACGGTTCAACATTAACAGCACTGCTGTAAGGATAATGTTCCGGATGGTTTGCAATCCCCGGCTTTACAGAGAATAAATCGTATCCTATTTTATAATACCCAGTTACAAACTGTTCTTATTTCCAGCACAAGTTACGCTTCGCTAAACTTGCGCTATCCACCTATTGCACTCCTTCAGCATACTTGGATGATAAAGTGCAGCAGTTTATTTCATTCCTGTCAGCACTTTTTCTAATATTAAATTAAATTCTGTCGGTTTTTCTATCATTGGATAATGTCCAGTTGCAGAGATAGTTTCTACTTTAAAACTATTTTTACAATGGTTTTTTAGTCCAGTTTCGTTGGTTGGAAAACCGTCATTATTTATTAAATACAACTTGTAATTAAGCTGTTCTAATCTTTGTGCATCGGTATAAGCATATTGCATTTGGTTCATAAATGTTCCATAACCAACAACGGAATTGCTATTTGCAAAATCAGTTTTTACCCTGTCTTTCACTTCCGTTGAAGTTGTTGGGTGAAAAAGCATCATATCTGCATATACAGGTGCTGAATTTTTAAAATCCTTTTCAAGCATTGGGAAAAAGTCAGTCATTTGTTTCATTTGTTCTGGTGTAAATGAAACGTCAATAAGCTTAAAATTATCAATGCCTACTATGCCTATTATTTTTGGATGGTTGGTTAATGCTGTTTGTAACATAATTTCGCCTGCCATAGAATGTCCAATGAGCACAACATTTCTAAGGTTCATCGTGTCAATAAATGCTGTTACATCATTGGCATATTCTTCAATTGTCCAGTTGGTTCTTTCGGCTTTGGATTTGCCAAAACCCGGCAGGTCAATTGCGTAAACATTGTAATTTTTAGAAAAATATTCCACTTGATTTTTCCAATAAGTTCCGTCAATACACCAACCGTGTAAAAACAGAACTGTTGTGTCGCCTTGTCCTTGTTGATAATAATTGATTTCAACTTGTTTGTCTCTGATTGTGACTTGTTTTGCTGTCATTCTTTTTTGTGTTTGTGCCTTGCTTACATTCGATAAAAGTGAAGCAATGACTATTAATAAAATTGCTTTTTTATTAATTTTTGTTTGAATTTGATGCAAAGATAAAAGACACATAGGACAGCCCTTTGTCAGGGGTTTAAAAATAATCTTTTTGAACGTTCTTCTAAATAGTGTTCAATGCTGAAAGTCTTTTCAGCATTGAAATGAGTTTGTTGTAATTTGAGTTCTTTTATTCTGTCAAGGCGAAACTCTCTTATTTCTTGTCGTAACTCACAAAAGGCAATAGTTGACCAAACAGCACCGCTGAAATAAACTGCATAAGGTTGGATAATTCGTTCTGTTATTTGCTCTTCCTCTCTTGACTGATATTTAATTTTCAATTTTTCGCTTTCTGTAATTGAATGCTGGATACTGTCTAAATACAAACTTGTTGGAGCCCAAGGTTTATGAAATCCGATTCTTGAATTTAGAAATTCCAATTTATCTTTGTCTTTTAGAGATAAAACTGCTTTTATTTTTAAAAGTGCAGATTCGTAATTTTGTTTAAGAGAATCTTCGGTATGGTAGTTTAAAATTTTACAGGTTGTTACCAAAGCTCTTGCTTCTTCCATTGTGAACATTACAGGTGGCAACCGATAACCTTCAACTAAGAAATAACCTTTTCCTTCTTCTTCGCCAATCGGAACACCCGCAAGTCTTAATGTTTGAATGTCTCTATAAATTGTCCTAATAGTAACTTCAAATCGTTCAGCTATTTCACGAGCAGTAATCAGTCGTTTAGATTGAAGTTGTATGAGTATGCTTGTTAGTCTGTCAAGTCTATTCATTGTCTGTGTAGTGTTTTGTTAAATTGCTGCTAACGTATCGCTATACGAACTCAAATTCCTATATGTGAACTCCTTATTCGCATATATCCGCCTTATCCGCATTCTGAACTTATTCTATCGTGCTTATTAACAGCAGTATAATGCAATAATCATTTTTTAGTGTTGTTCGCATACAGAACTTTTAAATTTTGGAACTGAAGTTAAGGTTATTAATTATAAATGCGAAGTTATTATAAATGCCCGTCCTTCCGGATATGCAATCTTATTTAGATGTACAAAGGGTCATGCCTGTTGCTGGAATTTGCAATCCAAGCTCTTTGTATTCTTATTATTTTCAATCTGTTATCAGTTAATTTCGCATCAAATGTACGAACTACTATTTAACCCCTTCTTGTTCCAAGTTTGCACTTAGCTGGATAGTTCTGAGCGAAGCGGTAACATGGACTCAAAATCCGTGCAGTTTATAACTGATGGTCATTTAGCACGGTTCAACATCAACGACACTGCTGTAAAGATAATGTTCCGGATAGTTTGCAATCCCCGGCTTTAAGAGAATAAATCGTATCCTATTTTATAATACCCAGTTACAAACTGTTCTAATTTCCAGCATAAGTTACGCTTCGCTAAACTTGCACTATCTAGAGTTGTTATTTAGTTTTGAATAATTCATTTGCTTTTAAGTAGGTCAAACTATTCGGTATTCGGGAAGTTTTAGCTGTTTTAACTGATACATTGTAAGTGTTATTTGAAAACACTTTCTCTTTTTTTGTTCTATTAAATAACATATTTATGGCACCCTCTGAAAATTTATATCCTTTATTAACTTCTACATAAGATACGCTGACATTGTATTTTTCTAAGTTTGTATAAACAATTCCCATTGACTTATGCGTTGCGGCAATCCATTTCTTTATCTCTCCAATTTCATAAGTAATATAAGTTATGGCATAATCGTCCTTGTTGATTAACATATAGCCAGTAATATTATTGTATTTGCTTTTATGAATAAATGATATTTTATAAGCATCATGCCCTTGGTTTGTGATGATTCCATCATACTGAAAGTCTATTTTTTTTGATAGACGGATAGGGGCATGATTCTGAATAAAAATAATTGAATAAAATCCACTTGGAGATATTTCATTATCATAGTCATAGAATGAATTACTTATCAAATTATTTTCTATCGCATATTTTGCTGCCCATAGTTGTTTTCCATTATTTGTTAAAGCCACTTTCCCTTTATAATCGGCAATCTTACTATTTGGATTATCTAGAAAAGTAAAATTTAAATCTAATGCCAATGTATCACCTTGCATGGACGGATAGTTTTTGGGTATGCTTTCAATTGCTTTTTCAATAATATTTTTTACATTAGGAGGAATTATTGCAACTTCATGAAGTTCATACGAAGTAGGACTTAATAAAACCTTTACAAGGTTATTTGATATAGGAGAAGTTACTCTTATTATTTTAGCAGAATATCCAATATGAGAGACATTGACTTCCTTAGATTGCGTAGTCAAAGGATTAGTGGGAAGAAGAATTTTACATGCTCCATTTTTATCTGAAACGGAAAGAAATTCTTTTTCATTGTTATAGATATATACATTCTCAATTGGTTGATTGGTTAAAGAATCCAAAATCTGCAAATCAATTGTTTGTGCTACGATATGAGAAGAAAAGGTAAATAAAGTACCTAGAATAATAGATTTAAATATTTTTTTCATTTTTATTAATTTAATCGTTTTTATAAAATAAGAGCAGGATAAAGCCGGCTCTTATGGAATTATCAGATAGGTATAGGCGCTTAAGCCGCCCAAGTGTTTATAACTGATGGTCATTTAGCACGGTTCAACATCAACAGCACTGCTGTAAAGATAATGTTCCGGATAGTTTGCAATCCCCGGCTTTACAGAGAATAAAATCGTATCCTGTTTTATAATACTCATTTACAAACTGTTCTAATTTCCAGTACAAGTTACGCTTCGCTAAACTTGCGCTATCCAAGTGCAATGGTGGAAATCAGTTTATTCAATTTTCAATATGGCACTATTAATACAGACCCAGATGCCACCTCTTTTGTCCTGATATAAATAGTAAAATTTGTTTTTAAAATCACCATCCTGTATATACTTTATGTTTTTATCAAACAAATCGAATTCAATTATTTTAGTTTTTGTTACTTTGAAAATATCGTTATTCGTACGTGCCCATAACGAATTGTCAATGCCTCTGATTAACTGGAATATTATGTTTCCTTTCATTATTCGGGAAAGTTGATTCATGTATTGCAGAGAGTCATTTTTGTCCATTTGGAATTTTTTTGTCAGTAAAAGCCTTACATATTCAAAACTATTTCTACTCGAATCACAATTCCATGTCAGGTCATTATAAATGCAACACCCGTTTCTCATCGAATTTATGAGCTTTTCATTCGTGGGTAAAATCTCAATGTTATAAAAATCGATAGGTGACTCATAATAAGTCATTGTTGAATAATATCTCTCCGTTGGTTCGATCTGAGTATTAAATGATTTGTGATTTCCATGATGTCTTTCTTCTTCCCAGAAATTTGTCTCTGAATTTATTTTTTTGGCATACCGAAGATATTCATCCTTATTTTTATATTTAATTGTATCTACTTTCCGGATTTCACTCTCTTTATTGAAATGCTTTTCCCATTTTTTTGTACTGTCATCATAACTGATAATGCAATTTTCAGTAGCAAACCATTTCTTATTGTTTCTATCAACGGCTATATCGTTTATTTCATTATTGGTCAACCCAGAATTATCGGTATTATATATAACTATTTTATTGTTTGATAAACAGGCTAAACCAGCTGTTTTTATATCCGGATAATGAATTGGAGAGTTAAATGAAAACCAGATTTTACCCTTATTGTCAATTTCCATAGACGACACGTAATTGCTTTTTATTGGAGTATTTCCTTTGTTGTAAAACGTAAATATGCTGTCGTATTTTATTAGTCCGTTATTCCCCGTTCCAAACCAGGAATTACCCTGATTATCTTCTTTTATGAAAAGTATTTGATCGGCAGGTAAGTTACTATTCAAATAACTTATATTTATAGTATTCGTGAGATTTAATATTTTTGTCACCCAATTAAATGGGGAAAATTTCAAATTAAGGTCATTTTCACATAGTATGTGTTCAATATTGAGATATTTAGAATCTCTAAAATAATTCATTGTAAAATAAGGGCTGGTATATATCCTATTTCCAAAATGATCGTAGTTATTTAGTTCAGAATTTATATATTCTTCTGAATGGATCTCTTTTCCGGCTTTGTTCAAATATTTCCATTCTCCGTTTCGTTTTCCGTTTTTAAATTTAGCAATCAATTTAGCAGGCAGCCCATTAACGAAAATGTCTGTTTCCCATTTTCCTGTCCCATTTTCCAATGTTACGTTGTTTAATGAATCTCTGCATTCAACGGGTTGAAAATCTTTCTCGGGAAAAGAGATTATCATTTCTAGTTGCCCGTTTGGATAATAATAATACCAATTGCCAAAGAGATAATTATCTTTATAGTTGCCTTTCTTCTTTACGTTCCCATTTGAAAAATACTCAATAAACTCTCCGTTTTTTTTATTGGATGAATATTCGCCACTAGCTATCATCTTATTCTCTTTCACTAAGAAATCGGTGTATTTCCCTTCGTAAAAATCACCGGTGTTGTTTAATCCTGTGAATCGATAATATGTTGCTTTTTGGGGAGTAGTAATTTCCCAATTTTGATTATAAAAAATTGTTGCTTCTTGTCCACTTAATTTGAAGCACATGATTAGGAAACTAAGAATAATACTCCTTTTAAAATTCAATTTCATGCTGTAATATATTAGTGCGTTTTTGATTTAAGTTGATTTTAACCTAAGCCAATCATAGAAAATCTATTTTTTGTTGATATTGAATAAAAATACTCTTTATTGATTGTTAGTTATTTATGCCCGGTTCTTAGGTCCCTTTGAATGTGGCAAAACCTGTTAAACTAGTTGAATCACGATTCTGTCAGCTTATCTGATTTAGCCGCTTTCTGAGTATCTGCATGATCTGATTAATCCTGTTTCTGTCCTCTGGATACCACAAGCTTAGTAAAGTATAACTTGTGCTGTAAATCCGTTCAACTGATAACTGACAAATAATCAATAATGCCTCATCAGTTAACTCCTGCAGAATCTCCTGCACGACTATACCGTTCCTGATTCGTCTATCTGTTTTCAATTCCACCTGTTTGCTGATGTTATTGCTACGTTGGCAGTTGAAAACTGTACTTGTTTTCAGCAAAAGTTACGTTTCGCTAAGCTGCACTATCCAAGTTTGTCTTTTCAGTCCATTGTTTTACCGATAGAATAAATCGGTTTAAACCTGCTTCATTTTTAATTCCCTCGAATTCGGGGAAATTAAAACCGGGATTATACATTTCTTCCCATATTCCCAGAAACTCAATAGTATTCTTGTTTCGCAGCCACTTCTCAATCAGTGATAAACCATTTTCAATACCCCGAACCATCTCAGTCAGCGAAATATAATCTTTATCATCAATACTGATAATTGTCACACTGGATAGTTGAATCTGAGCGAAGCATAACTTGGACTCAAAACCCGTGCAGTTTATAACTGATGGCCATTTAGCACGGTTCAATATCAACGACACTGCTGTAAAGATAATGTTCCGGATAGTTTGCAATCCCCGGCTTTACA
>Ga0302209_10000516_pt1 | contig 18153 bp, 9 predicted proteins | sample II_Fen_E3_1_FD_194574 | JGI IMG/M metagenome (GOLD analysis project Ga0302209, IMG submission 194574) | Peat permafrost microbial communities from Stordalen Mire near Abisko, Sweden - II_Fen_E3_1 | ecosystem: Environmental > Terrestrial > Soil > Wetlands > Permafrost | place: Sweden: Abisko...
ATCCGTTAAAACTGGTTGCTACAGAGACAAACACAAGCGCTTCAGTACCGTTGCTCATCACCAGAGTGCTATCGGTTGTCGTTACCTTTCCATCGGTATTTTTTATCTTTATCAACGAAGAGAATCGTGTTCCCTTCGTTTCATCAAAAGCAACAGCATTTGCCACTTTACCCAGATAGCTGGGTTTGGATTCGAGGGGTGCAGATCCTTTTGCATTTAATGTTTTACCATCAACTGAAACTTTATATTTCAGCAGGCTCTCAAACTTAATATCAAAATTCAATGCCCCTTTTTTACTGCTGGTAAGCTTGATCACCATCACTTTATCGGGATAGGAAACAAAGTATTCACGGGTGAACTTAACACCGTTTACTTCATATTCCACCCTCGAAACAGCATTGGCAATGTTGAGTTCACGGTAATACTTCTGCGGAGTCCCGGTATTTTTAAAATTCAGATACAGGGTTCCAAGTGGAGAATATGATTCGGAGAACTTTCCCTGGATCTTATGGTTTAAGGAATCGGCCCGTTTGTAATCTTCATTTTTCAAGGCTTCCCGGATAGCCGGAAGATTCTTGTAGGCTTCCGGATTCATATTGGCATTCACCGGCTCACCGGACCACAGAGTGGCATCATTCAGGAATATCTTATCGGAACTGACTCCTCCGAAAACAGATGCACCCATCTTGCCATTTCCAAGTACAAGGCTTTCTTCAAAATAGGTAGCAGGTTGATCGTACCACAAGATATGATCGGACTGGGCAAGGGTATTGCTAACAGATAGTAATAAAAAAGCAAATGCAATGAAGATGATTTTTTTCATGGTATAAAAATATGCTTTGTTTAATTCATTCTTTTTTTTCAAATGGGAACACCCGGGGACGGAATACTTCTATCGCCCTGCAAAATTAACGCATTTACCGGAATATCCAATACTTCCGTTAAAGGCATATAACTTGATGTCCTTTATTGTACAATAAGACAGTACCTTATTCCTTTGGGGTAATTCATAGGGAAGAACGATGTTCGCTGGTTCTATTATACCAAGGCAATCTGATTTAAAAATTTATTGTTTTACCAGGTTCACAAAATAAACATCGTTTTCATGTAGTTCAAGGATCTTGTTGAATAAGCCATTTCCTTTAACCTGTATCGTTTCAGTGGAAACAGGCGAACCATCATTCTGGTTCTTGATTTGTGCGACCTGTTTGATGGTCAGGTCATGAGGTTTATTCATAGCCAGGTAGGTTGAGTATGCATCATTAGCATGATAACCCACTTTATAGATTTCCAGGGTATAAGTTCCCTGGGGGATACCTGCTATATTCAGGGTTACGTGTCCTTTCGTGTTAGCCGGTAAATCCCGGACATAATAGACCTGATTGTTGACCGAATCTTCCGGAAGCGTGTTCGTGAAATCCCATAAAAGCATCTCTACATTACCTTTTGCATTTTTACAGACCCAGGACCGTGTATCGCTGTTTTTTAACTCAGTATTGCCCAGTTTATTCATAAACTGATAGGAATAAAAGGCAGGTTTGTTGATTCCCTGGGTATTCAACATTCCGAATCCACCATGGAAAGGAGTAAACCGTGGGCCCGGTTCTTCAAAAACATCGGTAAATACCCAATATGACATAGAATTGGCTGCACTACCAACTTGTTTGATTTTCTCCAGGATATAGGCAGCCTGGTGATAGCTGTCATGGATCGGATCGGCAGGGGTGTAGGAAGAGCTCCATTCGGTATAATGAAGTTGCAGGTCAGGCATGGTTGAACTGGCTATTTGCTTGCGAGAATTCAAGACATCACCGCTTACAGACATAGGATCTTTACTGAGAACAGTGCCTGAGTTTCCGTATTCATCCAGATATCCCTGCTTCACGCCATAAGAATGGGTACTGATAAAATCAATAGGGACATTGTTCTTACTGCAAAATGCAATCATTTCAGGCACCCAGGCAGCACCGGCGGTAGCAGGTCCACCAACACGATACGCTTTGTTTACACTTTTAATGGCATTTGCCGAATATTGATACAATTTGAAGTATTCAGCCTGTGTTCCCGACCAGAAGCCCGGTGATAAATTCGGTTCATTCCATACCTCAAAATACCACGTCTTTACTTCTTCCACCCCATAACGTTCGGTGAAATGTAGGGTAAGTTGACGGATCAGTTCTTCCCATTTCGTATAATCCTTTGGAGGCGTAACATTTCCCCGCCACCAGAATATAGTCTGTGAACCACTGGCTAGTTGCGATGGCATAAATCCCAATTCCACAAAAGGCTTTATCCCGATACTTTGAAGAAAATCAAACAGTTTATCTATATACATGAAACTATATTCCGGTTTCCCGTTTTTATCCTCGTGGTAAACGCCCATGTCATCCGTTAACAGGCCGTGCATACGGATATACTTAAAGTCGCATTCTTTCTTTACATAGGCCAGTTGCTGCTGCCAGTCTGCACGCAAACCTTCATTGGCACGACCGGCGCCAACACATTCCTTAAACATGGTGTTAAGTGGTCCTTTTACATTATTGAAGTTCGAACTAATTATGCGTTCTTGTAAAGTAGGTTTGTTAGATTTACTTTGAGCCAACACACTACCTACAAACAGGCTTCCAAGAATCGCAAATAAATGTTTTGTTTTCATTTCTTTTAATTTTAATATACTCTTAATTTCATTAATTATTCATTTTTACAAATCTATCCATTAATGTTTTTTGACATACATACTTTTTGAACTACCTTCGTCGGTTGTTTTATCAGGCAACGTACTTCGGAACTTCAACAGGTGCTCTTCCGATTCACTTATGCAAGACTTCAAGACTAATTTACCTTTAGTTTTAATCACTTCTACTATGCAAATTAGTTTGTAATCACATCCACTTCAGCATACCCTGCAACATCATCGCCCAAAGTGTTTTTCAAAGCTTTAAACTTGATGAAGCGCGCTTTTTCGGATGCAAACTGTCTGGTTTGCCATAGTGGGTTGTTTTTGATATTTGAAAATTCTCCTTCGCTAACCAATTTCCATTCTTTGTTGTTATCAGAAACATAGAACTGGTAGTTAGTTATGATGCCGGAGCTCCATTTATTCTGATCCGGCAGGTATTTGAAACCACATAGATTATATTCATTCCCTAAATCGATGACCAGGTCAATTGGCATTTTTTTATCATTGCTTTGGTGCCATACGGTAGAAGTATTTCCGTCAAGTATTGATTTAGCCTTTTCATCATCGACACCAACAATTATCCAATTTTTTCGACAAATGTCAAATTTTTCCATGCACACAGGGCTGCTTTTACCAGTAGCAGGATCGTAAGCAATTGCCTTAACCTCCACTTTCCCTTGTGTTGGAACAGGACCGTTATATTTTTTAGATTTAGGGGTTGGTTCACTGCCGTCTAATGTATAGTAAAAAAAGGGGCCGATATCATCCGTGGAGATAGTTATTTCACCGGATTGGTTTCTGGCAATAGAGGGAAGGTTTAAGAATACCGGTGCATTATAAATCCCAATATTGGAAATTGTCGGGCAACTTTTCGAATCGGTAATATTGAAACGCACCTTTGTGGCTTTTATACCCGGGAAACGAAGGATACGTTTATAACCTATAGTCGTTGCTTTTGCCACTTCCTTCCAATTTCCGTCAACAAGTGCTTCCAGAGTGAAGGCTTTTACGCGCTGTCCTAAACGGATATATTCCTGAACAAGAAAACGGTTGAACAAGGTTGGTTTTCCTAGATCGATTGTCAATGAAGCTTTTGTTACATTGTCATTAGTGGCCCAATAAGTATTTTTATTGTTATCTATTGCCATAGTAGCCCCAAATATTTTTTCATTTCCACGAACATCGGAAGCTTCTGCTTTCATTTTTTCTGCTATATTTTTTGCAAATGATTCCTTCACAGTTTTGGCAAATTCAAGAGATGCTTTTTCGTCATTCGGATGGATCAATCCATTTGGCATGATCGGAAAGTTGAGCAATAATGAGCCGTTACGTCCGATAGAGTTATAGTAAAGATCCATCAATTGAGGAACTGTTTTTACTTTGCTATCTTCGTTCGGATGATAAAACCATTCGGGTCTAATGGAAGTATTTACTTCGGCAGGTACCCATACATTCCCTGTTTCCAGGCCATAGTGCAACATATTCCATGGTACTTCGCCCGTTGCATTCAATAAACTCCAGTTTGTTTCGCCTACAAGACCTTCTTCGGTTCCGACCCATCGTAGATCCCCCCTGTCGCCCCCATCGTTCCAAATAACGATATTGGGCTGTAACTTGCGAATCAGTGCGTACGTTTTCTTCCAGTCATAATAGGTTGTACGGTCAATGGTACGGGTTTCATTGGCTCCACCATAATATCCTGAACCACCATTGGCTCCGTCGAACCACACTTCGAAAATTGGCCCGTAGTTGGTGAGGAGTTCGGTAAGCTGATTCCGGAAATACGTAATATATTCAGGTTTTCCGTAATCCTTGCTGTTTCTGTCCCATGGCGACAAATATATTCCCATTTTCAGTCCGTATTCTTTACAGGCATCCGCCATTTCGCGAACCATATCCCCTTTTCCTTCTTTCCAGGGAGCATTTTTCACTGAATACTCTGTATATTTAGAAGGCCATAGGCAAAAACCGCAATGGTGCTTTGCTGTGATGATGATTCCTTTCATACCTGCCTCTTTACAAATGCGAGCCCACTGGCGACAATCCGATTCCTTAGGATTGAATAGTTTGACATCTTCATTTCCAAATCCCCAAGACTGATCTGTGTAAGTATTTAATGAGAAATGAACAAAGGCGTAACTTTCCATTTCCTGCCATTTTATCTGATTTTCAGTTGGCACAGGACCAAAAGGGGCAGGGGCTTTTACCTGGGCATTACTAAAGCCAATGGAACTCACGGAAAGAATGATTCCGCAAAAAATTTTCTTAATCATACTATGTTATATTATTATTTATTTCATTTTCACTGGAACCGAAAAGCTCATTCTGTCTTAATCAAAACAATATCCCCTCCTAGTGTTTCAGAAGTTGCCTTCAATTTAATCACTCCAACTTGTTTTTTGGTTTGAACAAGAACCAGACAATACCCATTGAAGGCCTTACGTTGACTTGCCTTATCCGGTTCATGACTACTTGGATTTCCGTTTCCTGTGCCAATTATTCGACCCGGCCCTTCAAGTGAAAATATCACCAGATTATTAGCTGTTGGCACAACCCTACCCTTTGCATCTTTTATTGCAACTTTTATTACGGCTACATCACAACCATCTGCTTTAAGAGGATTGCAATTGCTATTCAACACAACTTGTGCAGGATCAGTCGTAGTTTCCACAATGTCTTTGGTAACCAATTGTCCATTTTTGTACCCCCGTGCTTCCAGATTCCCAGGTTTATATATAAGATTCCAAATCAATTTGGTATATGGAATTGCTTTTTGCTTCCCCATGCTTTTACCCTTGAGGAACAACTCAACCTCATCACAGTTAGTGTAGCAATGCACTTTGATGCTATCTCCTTCTTTACCGGGCCAGTTCCAATGCGGGAAAATATGTACCACAGGTTTGTCTGTCCATGCTGCTTTGTATGCATAATATCCGTCTTTGGGGAAACCACATATATCCATAAATCCGAAATGAGATGTGACACATGGCCATCGGAATGGAGTAGGCTCACCTCGGTAGTCAAAGCCTGTCCATACAAACAGACCTCCAAGGTAGGGATATTTGACGATATCCGCCCAGTCTTCACCCGGTAGTGGTCCCCAGTCTGGCTGCCATTTCCCGAGGTTTGATACATAGCCTTTTCCCCAATCGTTCTCATATTCCCCACGTGTTGAGATGAAACTTGTACTTTCGGTACAAAACTGGATTCGGTGAGGATATTTCTCATGGTCTTTCACATACGCCATTCCTTTGTCTCCGTAGTTATATCCAACCACATCCAGTACATCACTGTACCCGCTTTCGTTCCGTCCATGGTTCATTGCGGCAGTTACCGGGCGGGTAGGATCAATTCTGTGGGTGGTTTCAACCATTGTTTCAAGTATCCTAGTTCCGGTTACTGTACCTTGAATCGATTCTTCATTTTCCATGCTCCACATAAAAATAGAAGGATGGTTTCTATCCCTGTACAACATGGCTGTCAAATCCTTAATTCCTTCTTCAGTACTCGATAACATACGGTTTTCATCCAGTACAAGCAACCCCAACCTGTCACACATATCAAGCAGTTCGGGCGTGGGAGGATGATGGGAACAACGATAGGCATTACTACCCATCTCTTTGAGCAGCTTTAATTTGTATTCGTTTATTTTATCAGGAAGAGCAACTCCAATCCCTGCAAAATCCTGATGGTTGCAAGTACCTTTCACCGGATACAGTTTGCCGTTAAGAAAGAATCCATTTCGATTGAACTCAATGGTCCTAACACCAAAAGTAGTTTCAAAAGTATCAATTATATTGCCATTTTCAATAACTTCGGTCAGGACTTTATAAAGATTGGGAGTTTCAGGTGACCATAGCAAAGGTTTTTGAATGGCTTCTTTCTGTGAAATCTGTGTTTCACGAAACGGTTCAATCACCTGATTAGAAGTCTTTGTATCCATTAAAACACCTTTATTGTCTACTACTTTTGAAAAAAGCGTAAAAGTTTTAGCCACCGGGTAATCGTTTTTCAGGGTAGTTTTTATATCAACAACAGCTTCCTTGGTTGAAACCGAAGCTGTACTAACAAAAGTTCCAAAACGGTCTACATGGAGCCTATCGGTTTTATTTAGCCATACATGCCTGTAAATCCCACATCCTTCATACCACCAACCTTCGTATTCGGTAGCATCAACCTTTACAAGAATAGCGTTTTTACCTTCTTTCCCATAACGTAAAACATCTGTCAAATCATAGTTTGAAGGTATGTAGCCACTTTGATGGTTGCCTATGAGCTGACCATTTACCCAAACGGTACTATTTCTGAAAATTCCGTCAAATTCAATGGATATTTTTTCCCCTTTGTCTGTTTCCGGTATTTCAAATTCTTTTCTGTAAAACCCAATACCACCTGGTAAATATCCGCTGACAGCAGGTGAACTTCCGATTGAATTATCATTAACAAAAGATCCTTCTATGCACCAATCGTGCGGAAGGCTTACCTCCTTCCAGTCTTCGGGTTTTAGCACAGCAGCTTTATCGACATCCGTATAAGCAATCACGGTTTCTTTATTGGTTTCAACCTTCACATTGACATCGGTTAATCCTCCATAACCACCAGCTTTAACCGCCCGCTTTATTGCAATGTCACCTTTATGGAACCGCCAATTATTATCAAAATTTGCTCTGGTTCTTTTAGATAGTGCTGGCCTTTGACTATCCTGAGTTTTCCCTTCAACATGCATGAACAATAGAGAAAATAGCAATATCAATCTTATCATTCTTTTATATAGCTGATTCATAAATTTTGTTTTGATTATTGAATCATGACTTTTGTCTTTTTTAAACTTTTAACATCAGAACTATTTCCGTAATAAACATCATATTCGCCTGGAGTTACGATCATTTTCCGCTGACTCCAATCGAAAAACTCAAAAGAAGAAGGTGTCAAATCTATAGCCACGTGTTGGGTTTTACTCGTTGGCAATTACCATAAAAATCATTTCCTTTAAACATCCGATTTTCACATCCTCAATTGGGGTTTTCATATGCAATAAATGGTTTTCATGTTCGTAAACTCATTTTGCTGACTTGGAACTATGCTGAATTACGATTATTTAACTACAAGTTAAAGGCACTATTGTGGAATACAACCTATCATTACTTTATTTCAATAAATTCAGGTTCATAAGGTGAAATTGTAAAATTGCCGTCGTAATTTTTATCGAACAGAATACTTCTGGATTTTACGTTCATTTGTATCTCTTTTGGTTCACTGCCTACATTCAGATATAAGAAGTGGTTCTTATCAATCTGCCGGGCCATTATACCTGCAGGAACTTCGGGACCTTTTCTTAGGGATAATTCAACAATTAACTCATCAAGCAAAGGATCAAGTATCTCTCCTTTTGCAGGAAGACCAATATAAATTGCTATTCCTTTGCCATATTTATTTGAAGTAATAATTGGGTAATCCTTATCTAAACTGGTTATGCTTCCAAGAATTTCAGCCCCTTTGGATTCAAGAACATCAAACCGGGCTGATTCTGAAGAAATTGCCTTTCCTTTATACGTAAGTTCAATTTTAGTTCCTTTCAGTGATTTTCTCGATATTTCGTTTAACGCTTCTGTTTCTTCAAAACTGGCAACTCTGATTCCGAACACATCGCTTAAACGACCCGGGTGAGTCGATGCAAAGACTCTTCCTGTTTCATCAACAACAGCCGAATTGCTGGTCATAATAACAGTTCCGCCATCTTTGACAAAATCACGTATTTTGGTGGCAGTTGTTTCATCCATTACTGTTACACCAGGTACAATCAGTAGCTTGTATTTCATGGGGCTTCTGCTAATCTCCACTACCCGTGCATCCATATTGCGGTTATAAAATAAATTAAAACATGCCTGAAGTTGATTTTCCTGTTGCTCAGGGAAAGAACTGCTTGCTATCTGGCTGGGAAAAGAAAAGGCCAGGCCCACTTCAGACTGAACTTTGTAAGGGAAATACTTCCCTATTTTCTTAAATTCTGATGCTATTTTTTTATATTCTTCATATTTCCGGTTTGGTATTCCGTCCCAGTCAAGCATACCCTCCAGATACTGTTCTTCTCCTGAGTGCAAACTTTGCCATGTCCATCCGCAAACCATCTGGTTGCCATACATCAACGTGGCGTATGCCGACTTACGGATAGAATTTGGCACAGCTGTCATGGTGGTAAATTCGCTGCACCAGAAAGGGTTTGTGCTTTCAAATTGAATACGTGAAATTCCAAATAAGGAATTCATAACACCCCAATTGGTCGTTAAAGAATTCCCCGGATAAAAACCGCAACCCTCCCGGGTCATTTTGCCGGAATAAGCAATTTGTGAATAGTCAAAATATTTCAATGGACTGTAATACCAGGCATTTGTATTTACCAAAGCATTCGGTGCATTGGTGTTTACCTTATCAATTATTTTGAGAAGGAACTGATTGACTTCATCGGAAACAAAACGTCTGAAATCGAGCATCCTTTCCGGGACATCATTCGTGTAAGCTGCCACGGGAAGGCCTATTTCCTCAAATTGATTAAATCTTCTTGACCAGCGTTGGGTTGCCCATGCTTTGTTTAAATTTTCAAGGTTGGAATACTTATTCTTCAACCAAACGATAAATCTTTGTTTTACGGTTTCTGAATAAGAAATAGGACCATCACCGGATTCATTATCTACACCAAAAGCCACCAAAGCCTTATGTTTTGCATACCGTTTGGTAATAGTATCAGCATAACGCAGGGCATATTGTTGGTACATCGGATCACCAATGTCATCCATGTAACGATGGTTCGGATATTGTATATCGCCATTTTTATCCACTACGTCAATTGTTGGGTATTTATGGTGCAACCACATGGGTGCAGGCCGCACAGCAATATCCAGAATTACTTTGATTCCAGCCTCATTCATCATGTCCATAACTTTGTCAAACCATTCAAAGTCAAATTTTCCTTCCGAAGGTTCATAACTGTCCCATGCCAAATGCCCCATACGGACTGAATTAAGCCCGGCAGCCTTCATCAACTGAATGTCACTTTTTATTTTTTCAAGATTCTTATCATCATGGGGATGATAATTGGCTCCTACATACAATCCTTGAGCTTCCGACAGGAAGCAAAAAAAGAAAGGAATTGCAATGAATAACAAAATTTTAATCTTACTCGTTTTCATTTAATTTTTCATTTAGATTTAATTTCCTTTATTTTGTATCTTTCCTTTCCATTGGTCAGTCCGGAATGGTACAGCCGGAAAGCCTTCGGCATTTATAGTGTTACAACCTGGATTATCGCTCCAGGCATACCTGACGGCAACAGGATTGGTTACTTTGTCTGAGCTCACTATTATTTCATTCTGTTGTATTTGTGCCGTAGCAGTATAAAACTTTTTATCCTCCCCTGCTATGGTGAATTCGCGTGGCGGCAGGTTATCGGTAGTTTTAAGTCCCGAACCCATGTTCGAAAAACTTATCCGGATGGTATTGTTCTCAATCCGATACTTGCAGTACAGCGGTCCGGAAGCAATAAGTTCTTTTCCATAGGCTATTTTTTCTGCCTGTAAAGCCAATCGGCAACCTACGTCCTGTTTATTCAAAGGATGGATACTTTCCGCCTCCCCTAAATCAATCGTGCAAACCATTCCCGTTTTCGGTTGGAAAAGTGTCATAGCTTGTGCTTCCCGCAATTCAGCCCATTCACTCTCCATAGGGGCCGCTTGCCTTTTCTTATAGTTCGGCAACTGGATATACAAAAAGGGGAGATAGCACTGTTGCCAACGTATTCTCCAGTCTGTAATCATCATGGGGAACAGGGTACGGTAATTGTATGCCAACGAGTCATTGGCTTCACCCTGATACCAGATAAACCCTTTTAGACCGTACGGGATCACCGGGTTGATCATAGCATTGAATAAAAAGCCCGGATAATAGTGGTAATTGTGGATGGTGGGAAGAACCGGTTCCAGGTCTTTCCTGTATTTCCAGTTGCCGGCAAGGCTTATTTTAGCGTTCCCATCGGTAAGATACATCTCCCCGGCAGGCGGATTAAATCCACCACCACCCCAAAGTACTGCCATACGTACTGAAATTGTATTTTTCCCCTTTTGAACGTATTTTACAGGAATTGTATAGGAATGTGTCGGACTGGCATTCCAGACAGTTTTACAAATTTCATGCCCATTAAAATAGAGAGAATAATTCATCTCAGGATGTCCGAGATTCAGGGTCAGGTTATTTGTAATCCTGTTTTCAGGGAGTTCGATAGTCTTACGTAACCAGACCATGCCTTCATACGGTGGAATACCCCAACCGGGGAAAGTTTTGGGCATATCCAGTTCCTTCCAGGATGAATCATCAAAAGCCGACAAGGGAATAATTTGATCAGTATTGTTTTTCGGGTGATACACGATATCCCAGAACCTGATTAAATCAAGGCTGTCTTTGACAAAGTCACCCGGAGTGACCGCATCGTTTTTAAGAACAGCATTTCGTGAAATAGGTGATGACAACAACATTTCCCTACTGGTCCAGGCTTCAACAGGTGTACCACCCCAGGTTGTTTGCAAAATACCGATAGGGACATTCAGGTCACGGTGTATTTTACGGGCAAAATAATAAGCCACTGCCGATGCTGTTTTTACACTTAGCGAGTCACAGACCTTCCAGAACCCACCTATAAGTTCAGTTTCCGGCTTCACACTTTTTTGGTGGGGAACATTGAAAAAACGTATTTTGGGATAGTCTGCATTTATAATTTCTACTTTCGCATCCTTTGCCTGCTGTACCTGCAATTCCATATTCGATTGTCCGGAAGCCAACCAGACATCACCTATCAGGATATCATCGTATTCTATCCGTTGCCCTGGTTTTTCTGTCTGAAATACTACCAGTTTTACCGGTCCTCCTGCTTTGCATTGGGGTAAATGCACCATCCATTTGCCATCAACACCCGTCAGTACTTTCATCTGCTTATTGTCAAACTGAACCGTAACTTCAGAACCCGGCATGGCTTTTCCCCATACCGGAATCTCCGTATCACGCTGTAAAACCATGTGGTTTCCAAAGACTTTAGGCATTGACAATTGTGCTGAAGCCGTAATGGTCAAAGCAAGCAACAGAGTAATATAGATTTTTAATTTCATGGATATCTTGAAAAGGAATTATTCTAGTTCTACTTTACTAGAATATAAATGTTTACTATATTTCATGATTTATGATGGTTATTTACATCCCCTATAGGGGGGGCTTGGGGTATGTTTTATTTCACCTGATACTTTACTCCGGGAATTTTTCCCTTATCCACCTGATAGTTGCCTCCTTTTTTTACAAGTTCCAGTTCTACCAGTTTGTTATCGGAAGGAAGGCATAGTAATCCTTTAGCTATCGTCTGATCCCCGTAAACAGTTAAGTCCATGTTCGACCAGTCGATTTTATCGGTGGATTGTGCCAGTTTGGCATGAGGGATTACAGCTCCATCACGTACTAAAATGACACATGGAATCTCAGCAGTTTCAATCTTGCTCCAACCGGCAGGGTACGTTTTACCCGTCTGGTAATCGATCCATTTACCACCCGGCAAATATACCTGGCGGCTAGTTGCACTTTGCATCATTGGGGCTACCAGGATATCCGAACCAAACAAATATTGGTCGTCTACCAACCATGCACCGGGATCATTCGGGAATTCAATAAACAACGCCCGCACCATAGGCAGTCCTTTTTCGGTACAGTTCTTTGCCTGGGCATATACATACGGCATCAATTTATATTTCATTTCTGCCGATTCGCGAAAGGCTTTCACAAAGCTTTTGTTATACAACCACGGTTCTTTGGGAGGTGCCCCGTGTGCCCGGCTGTGTGAACTCAAAAAGCCCATTGGCAACCACCGGCGATACAGGTCTTCCGGTGAAGAAACCACAAATCCTCCTATGTCATGGCTCCAGAAGGAGAACCCGCTTAACCCGAAGGACAGGCCTCCACGCAGTTCCGATTCCATGCCTATATCGGTATTGGCGGCATCACCACCCCAATGCAATGGGTAACGCTGACTGCCGGCCCAGGCACTGCGTGCCCAGATAATATTATCCCCGGTGGTTTGTTTTGTAATGTCCGCCACCGCTTTATTATAGCGTAACGGATACAGGTTGTGCTCATACCAGCCGCCACGTCCCGAAGCATACATACCTTCCAGGGGAGCTGCTTCTCCGAAATCAACCTTGATAGCCCCTACCCCCATTTTCAACAATCCGGCAAGTTTATCCTGATACCATTTCACCGTATTCGGGTTTGAGAAGTCAAGCACGGCATCTTCATACGGCATTTCCCCCTTGCTGTTTTTTACATTCAGGTTCTTGTCGATAATCTCGGAGAAGAACTTATTCTTAGGTGTAAAATAGGGAAGTTGCCACAAGGAGATATGGAAACCATCCTTTTTCAGGTCGTTGATCATCTTTTGCGGATCACTGAAGCGGGAAGGGGAGAACTTGTAATCGCACTGCCAGTCTGTTTCAAACCATCCGGTATCAAAGTGGATCACATCAGCGGGGATTTTATTCTCCCTCAGCTTAGCAGCTACTTCGTATCCTTCCTTTTGTTCGAAATAAGTTATGCGGCTCATCCAGGTACCAAACGACCATAAGGGAGGCATGGATGCTTTCCCGGTTATTTCGGTATATTCGTTCAGGACATCCTTTGGTTCACCGATGAAAACGAATAAATCCAATGCTTCGTCTCCCATAAAGAGTTTGTTGGCACCTACGTAGGTGTTTCCAAAATCACAGGTTACCGGTGCCGAAGTATGCATAAACATACCATAGCCCCGGTTGCTCATAAAGAACGGGATAGGTTTATACATCATGTCTGTTTCCGGTCCCTGCGGATCGGTAACAAACAGGTTAATCTTTTGTCCGCGTTTATCCAGTTTGGTGAACGATTCCCCACAACCGAATATCTTTTCATTCGGTGAAAGCGAGAATACCGGATTTATCTCCCGGCTGTTATCCACCCCTTTTTTGATAAAGTTGAAGGGCAGTATCTTTACCTGAGTAGAATCATTGTCTTTCCAGCGACGGGTATCGGTCAGCATTTTACCTGAAGCATCCAACAGCATAATGCGAAAGGGATTTTCTTCAATCAGTATTTTTCCGTAAGCACTCTGGTACAAATGCCCTGTTTTTGTTTTAGAGTATTTCCAGGAGTCATCTTTTCCCGGTTCCCTGACCAACATAGGTGAATCGAAAGGTTTCGGCTGTACGGGTGTTGTCAGCATCCTGATTCTGATAGTCCGGGGGGTAATGAAGTCCACCGTAAAACTTAATTCAGGATTCTGTTGATAGGCTGCACCCGGAAAATCAAGCATGGTCAGATCCTGTGGCAGGATGGTATTCACATCAAATGCCTGACGGGCATACAACGAACTACGTTTCCAACTGATGGTTCCTTTAGCGGTAGCCGGATCGAACGTTGCCAGTTTATCAGCAAAGAAGAAGGTGTTGTGAAAATCTTTAAAATCAACGCTTACATCCACAGGATCACCCAGAATACGTTTCTCTTGCGCTACAAGTGGCTGGGCACTTATACAAACTAACAGCAATAATGCTGGAATAATGTGTGTTTTCATAGTATAGAACCCCGAAAGGGGATTAAGTTAGTACTGTTTTTATTTAAATGTAATTTATTTTCTATATTCTTATTCTAATCCCGTTATTGTAAAAACCTCTAATCTTTTATTTCTTATCCCCCTTTACAGGTTAGGGGTTCTTCCCCAATTCCCTTTTAAGGGCTACGGATTTAAAGACAGACTACGTTCAATTTCACTTTTTAAACGGGTACTATCCTCTTGTTGCTCTTTCAAAAATGATATACTTTCAGGAAATGCACTCATAGCCCTGAATATCTTCCATTTTATCAAATCATGCTCTTCGTTTCGATAAAAACATTCTTTAAGCGGCTCTAACAGTTTGGGCTGATGCTCATAAAAACAAATAAACCCGATAACATCGATCAATTCGCTTAACTTGCACAAATCATCGCTACCTAAGCCCTCTACTAAATCAGGCAATGCAATGGTTCCGATTCTGATTAATGTCCTCCCTGCAATGTCACGCGGCAGTGGATAACTGACCTTTTTAAAATGGGCTTCAGGAATGACAGCATACTGATTATTGCCTATTTTCCCAAGTAAATGAATCAATGGAATAACTGCATCTTTTCCAAACGAAACAAGTGAATTACATATTTCAATCTTCGAATAGAGCTTTTTCTCCTTTATCAAAGCGTCAATCAAACAATCAATGACTTTCAAATCAAGATAGTTTTCTAACAGCCTTGCTCCAAGAGTTCTTTCACAAGGTAAATTACTTATTAATAATTCAAGCCGTTGTTCCAGAGAGGTATCAGAGTATTTATTCTCAATCCCATCTACAATAAATCCACGATTTGCTAATTCTTCAATCTTACTTTTCATTCGATACAGAGTTTCTACTGAACTTGTAATGTGTTGGACAATCTGATATCAGCCGACGTACTACCCACCATGATCCTTACTTTCCCTTTTTCAACCGTAAAGGCATGTTTCTCCACGTTCCAGTAAGCCAGGTCCACCGCTTTCAGGGGTATATCCACCGTGATTGTTTTTCCGGCATGTATAAACACCCGTTTAAACCCTTTCAGTTGTTTGATGGGCCGTTCCACCAACGAACCGGGATAAGCCACATAGAGTTGCACCACTTCCTCGCCATCCTGTTTGCCGGTATTCTCTACCTGGACGGAAACAATGAGTGAATCGGAAAGGAGGGGTTTAGAAGTTTTAAGGCCGGAATATGAAAAGGAGGTATAGCTTAACCCGAATCCAAACGGATATAGTGGTTTCCCCTTAAAATACTGGTAGGTGCGTCCATGGCGGATATCGTAATCCATCATAGACGGCAGGTCGGTAATGCTTTTCACCCAGGTCTGGGTAGTGCGTCCAGCAGGATTGACCTTTCCAAAGAGTACATCCGCCAACCCATTGCCCAGTTCCTGGCTGTTATTGGTGACATGCAGGATAGCAGGCACATTTTCCTGCGACCAGTTGATGGCAAACGGAAAATTACTCACCAATACCATTACAGTCCTTGGATTGGCCTGTGTCACCACTTTTACCAGGTCTTCCTGTTCCAGGGTGATAGCTTTGCGGTCAACCCCTTCACGCCCATCGCTCGGCACAGGGGATACCATCCATCGTGCATCCGTGCCATATGGGTGATTCCCTACGCATACAATTGCTACATCCGCTTTGCGGGAGGCAATAGTGGCTAAGTCCATTGCATCGGAGGGTGCATAATATACTTCCACCTCTTTCCCTACGGCATTTTGGATACCCTGCAGGATAGTCACGGCATAAGGCGGTGTTCCGCTGTACCAGTCGAGGAGTACTTCGTTCGCACGAGGTCCTATCACAGCAATGGATTTTATCTTCGTGATGTTTAATGGCAACAGGTTCATGGAGTTCTTCAGCAACACGACCGACTTTGCAGTCACGGTGCGTACTAAAGCCTGCGTCTGCGGCTTCAACCACGGCGAAACGGTATCGGTAACCCCAATGTTGGCATAAGGTACTTTGGTCTGATCAGCATCCAACAGTCCCAGGCGAAGTGCCACATAAAAGTTTCCACAAATAGCGTTGTCTATATTCTTTTCAGTCAGCAATCCTGTTTTTAAGGCATCGTACACAGACGGTTTGAAAGTATCCAGAAACTGTCCCACTGTAGCCTTTACAACAGCAGCAGCCCCTTCTGTCAGGCTTGGGAAAGCTTTATGTGAATTGACCAGTAATTTTAAGGCTCCCCCATCAGTACAAATAATGCCGTTGTTGCCCCATTCATCACGGGTCACGTTTTTCAGTATCGGGTTTATGGTCATGGGAACTCCGTTCCACGAATTGTAGGATGCCATAAAAGCCCGTGATCCTCCTTCGGTAATCCCTTTATAGAATGGGAAAGAATAATACTCCCTGAAAAGCCGTTCATCAAAGTTGGAAGAGGTAGAGTCACGCCCATCCTCATTGCTGTTGGCCATAAAGTGTTTCATCAGCGAGGCAGATTTCCAGTACCCGGGATTGTTTCCCTGCAGCCCTTTTACAAATGCCACCGTCATGCGCGAACCAAGCCAGGCATCTTCCCCGTAACTTTCTTCGGTGCGTCCCCAGCGTGGGTCACGTGCCAGGTCGGCATTGGGTGCACGCATCACCATGCCGCCTTTATTCAGGTTTGGGTTTTGGGTATAAAAACGTATTTCAGTTGCTTCTGCATCCGCCACTTGTTGTATCAGCTCAGGGTCCCAGGTCTCGCCCAGTCCGTATGATTGAGGGAAGATAGTGGTAGGATAGGTTTTAGGATTTATTTTCGTATTGAAATCGCCCCAGTTAGCAGGTCCGCCCAATGCCATGCCATGCAGGCCTTCTGATTGTCCGGTATTGCGTATTCCCAGTCGTGGAACCCCCAGGTTGGTGGATAAGGCATTTACCTTCTCATCCAGAGTCATCAACAACAGCAGGTTATCCAACCTTTCATTATCGGTCAAAGCTGTATTTTGAAATGGATATGTGGTCTGTCCGTGTACCGTGATCTGTAAAAAAAGGGTAAACAGAAGGATTCGGAAAGTAGTGATTTTCATGAATTAGGTCCGGTTTGTTAACAGGACAAAAATACAGTTTTTTTAAACAACAGACCTAACAGGATGTTTCCTATTTGGGGTCTAAATGTACTTTTCAACTGCAAGTGAGTGCTTCACTTCGAGTAAAGAACTACTTCTGTCAATGTATCCGGGAGTGGGCTCTTTTCCTGTTTTTAGGCCATATAATGCATAGAGTTAGAGTTATATCTTACTCTTTTTAATAAGGCAATTTTAAGCCGCCTTATTTAAAAGCCCAATTTCCCCACTTTTTGCCCCGAATGATATTATGTGCTGCGCTATATGTAGATACTGCCGTATCGGTGATCCTTTAAAGCGTACGTAGTAACTTTAAGTATTGACAACAAGAATATCGCAGCAACAGGCATTGCATTGTTTCTTTTATGGACATATCAGGAAGGACAGGAAGAACATATCAAATTTTCATTGATCTTTCTAAATGCAACAACGGAATGCAGATAAATCTGAGAATATGTGTTTCCCATACGTTTATGTTTATCCCCTACGGGGAATTGTAAGATCGTATATTCCTTTTCTATGGTTATTTATCCCCTACGGGGAAGTATTAGATGGTTAGTTCCTCCGTCCTGCCAGATATACAAATGTAATGGTTCTCAATCCTTTTCCCGTAGAGAATAAATAGCCATAGAAACAACCATCGGATAAAACATTTCCCCGTAGGGGATCAACAGAACTAGTCTATAGGTTGATAGATGTATCTTTCGTCAAGATCAATTTCATAAGTCTTAATATCCGGCATAATGGGGTAATCTCCTACCATAAATATAAAA
>Ga0302209_10000518_pt1 | contig 18108 bp, 9 predicted proteins | sample II_Fen_E3_1_FD_194574 | JGI IMG/M metagenome (GOLD analysis project Ga0302209, IMG submission 194574) | Peat permafrost microbial communities from Stordalen Mire near Abisko, Sweden - II_Fen_E3_1 | ecosystem: Environmental > Terrestrial > Soil > Wetlands > Permafrost | place: Sweden: Abisko...
TCGACCAAATGGTGCAAGCGGCACGTTCGGGCAAACAAAACATCGTAGAAGCCAGTATGGCTTCGGGCACTTCGAAAGAAACAGAGATAAAGCTCACCAACGTGGCACGTGCTTCATTGGAAGAGTTGTTGATTGATTATAAAGATTTTTTGCGAACAAATAAGCTAAGGTATTGGGATAAGTATCATCCCTATTATGCGCAACTCTCGCAAAAGCACAAAACACCCAATGCCAACTACGAAACCTATCGTAAAGGCATCGAAAGCCCGGACCCCGAAGTGTCGGCCAATGTGATGATAAGTCTGATAAACGTAACATCGTATTTATTAGCTCAACAAATAAAAACGCTGGAAAAAGAGTTTCTGGAAGAAGGCGGATTACGTGAACGAATGTCGCAAGCAAGAATAGAGGTAAGAAAAAAACAAAAATAAATCGAATAAGTAAAATAACTTATTGTTACTCTGCTGTTGCATAATTGTATTGTGAGGCATTTATGAAGGATCAGTATTAAGGCAGAACACTATGTATATCGTAATTTATTCATCGGGTGACTGTGCTGACATTCTCGACAATGAATCACAGTTGTGGAGTTGGGTAAAAGTTCACCGATTTATAATTACTAGTGTCCTCTGCTGCTGCATAATTGCATCGTGTGACATCTATGAAGGATTAGTATTAAAAGCAGAACACTATGTATATCGTAATTTATTCATCGGGTGACTATTCTGACATTCTCGACAATGAATCACAGTCGTGGAGGTGGTGAAAGTTCACCGATTAAAAAAACAAAGTATAAAAGATTTACAAATTAAAACAAGATGAACAAAATGAAATGTCTTTACTGTTTTCTAATAACTTTATTGCTGTTTTCTTGTAAGGATAATAATCCGATTGAACAAGATGCTCAACTTGCAGTTAGCAGCACCGAGATAACTTTAAGTCCGAATAAACCTTATGCAGAAATTACGATTACCAAAGGAGCCGGCAATTATAAAGTTACAAGCTCTGATGCTGCTGTTGCCCAGTATGTTTTGATAGACAATAAGCTATACATTACAGGTTATAATATTGGCAATGCAATTGTTACGTTGACGGATCAAGATAAAAATCAGGTAAAAATCAAGGTCACTATCGATGAATTTATTGCCAGAGGGGTTCCGGTATCAAATATCGTATTTATTAAAACCGGTGATAGCAAAAATATAACGAATACTGATTCTAAACCACTGTATTCTTTGATGGATACAGCCTCGGTAATTCAGGTTGGTGGAACGGTAAACAACCTGCAGATAACAGGCAAAAATAAGGGCGTCTGTACTTTGTACTATCTGAAAGAATATTGGCCTACTCTGATATATAATATTCAGGTAGTAGATCATTATCCTTTTGCTGTATCGCCTTCAGCAGGTTCTCTACAATTAGCAGCAGGTGCTGAATCGGAATACGGTATTGTATCCGGTTGTGGTAACTACACACTAACTATTTCGAACACGAATGTTATATCAGCTGAACTTCTTTCGTGGCCTATCGAACCAACTCTGAGTCAAAGTAATCCACGTGTTGTGCATATTAAAGCGCTTCAAAGTGGCAGTTCGGAGCTTATAATAACTAATGTAGAAACGTCAGAAGTGAAAACCGTGATTGTCAGTGTAAGGTAGGATAAAGCAGTTTTGCCGATTTACACTAAGAAGGTAAGATGAGAAAACTTGCGTGAGAGAGTTGCAGAGAGAATGCTTACGCGGATTTTTATTATTTTGCTCATTTTGGCAGATATAAAAGGGGAGAGAACAAGATATTGTCTGAATCAGAATTGACAGGCAAGTAAGAAAAATAGACAATTTAACATTTAGAGGGAATAAAATGAAAGCCAGTAACTTTTTGACAATTTTATTGCTTATTACTTTGGCGGCTTGTAACGACAAAGCTGAAGAAAACGGGAATGGGTTTTATCCTATCAGCATAGGAACTTCTTGGAATTACGAGTGTACTAACTATTATACAAGCTACGATAGCACTGGTAAATTTTTGAAATTAGTTCATACGACTGAGCTTCAAACAACCATAATAACTAAAGATACATTGATAAATGGAAATATTTTGCGTCAATTTGTAACCACACATAATGTGAAGCCAACAACTTTTAGTACTGCTGTTTATTTTAAGCAGGATAATGAGGGTTTGAAACAATATGGGTACAGTGATTATGGTGGAACATGGAGTTTGGATGAAATTATCGACAGTGTAAGTCAGCATGCAACACAATCCGCTCCACAACGACATAAAGTAAGATCCAACTTTTCTGATGTGATATTATATAAAGTCCCTTTTTTATACATACCAAATTCTTTATCTGATAATTTGGATTGGAATTACAATTCAGGTATACATAAACATGTTGTTGGAAAAGACACTTTACATATAGACGGTAAAGCATATCCATGTTACAAAGTTGAAACTATCGAACCTACAGAATATAAGTTTTATTATGAATGGATTTCAAATGCTGGTTTATTAAAATGTGAGTCAGAGTCGGTAATGAATGATTGGGTACCGGGTGATAATTCTTACGGACAATATGTAAATCATGAGATAACTATTGTAAAGTCATTGAATTTAAAATAGCCTAAAAAACTTAATGAATATAAACTCTATTTTCAAGATTTATAGCGTATAAAGGGCGACTAATAGAAAAAGGTATCCTGGTGAAAACCGAACAAGAGGGGCGAAGCACAAATTACGAATTGAAGACAAACGGATAGAACAAAGCCCCTGCACCTTACTTTGTCTGAAGACGATGGTGAAGGTTTTGTAAAAGTGTCAAAAGCTTGTAGCTATTAAAAAATAACTGAAAGTAAAAACGAAGGAAGATAAGGAAGTAAAACTAAACAATAAATCATTTATATGAAAGAAATTATAAGACTTAAGCATTGGCAAGTATTCGGTATTATTGGAATTGGTTATATAATCAGCTTTGCCTTACAAATGTGTGATTTTGAACTCTGGGGTGTAACTTCGCTTGAGCTTACAGCTATTGTTACAGTAATCACATTGATATTGTTGTTTTTCTGGGTTTTGATAGTTGGGCTGTTTTTAAATAACAGAACAGCTAATGTTTACAGCTTTAGAAATTGGGTTTTTGTTTTCGCTGTGGGGTGCTGTGCTTTTGGGTACACTTATTTGAATTTACAGAGACTAAAGATGGAAAATCAATTGTTTCCCTTTTGGTTTGGCTTCATTACGTTATTTACTTTATGGGGAATTGGTTATACATATTATCAGGTCGCAAGATCTTTAAAGTCTCAGGAGCTAGGTAGAGAAGCAGCGTTTTCGGAATGCATAATTGATGCAATAACACTTTTTGCATTTCCCTTTGGTGTTTGGTTTGTCCAACCGAGAATAAATAGAATACTGACTGCTGTCGAACAAATGGATAAAGATGGTAATGCCACAAAATGAACCTACAAACTACTAATACCTATTTTTCAGGCAGATGTCGTCGAGGTGGTACAAACTGTGTATTTAATAGGTTTTACCCTCTACATGCACTTGGTTGTAGGGCGAGGGCGAAGGATCTGCTAAACCGATATTGAATAAGATAAAATAAGAACAAAAAAAATGTTGCTATGACGAAATCACATCACATCACTACACTCATCGTTGTATTTGCTTTATCAATAAGTTGTTTGACTTACTCTCAGAAAGTTGCTAATAACTGGTTATTTGGATATTTCGGATTGGAATTTAAGTCCGACACTGTTGTAATTCGTCATGACTATGCAGCGCATGCGAACAGAGGTATGGGCATTATAAGCGATAATAATGGACAGCTGCTTTGTTATACCGATGGATTGACTATCTGGAACAGAAATCATACTGTTATGCCTAACGGACAAAATATGTCAACTACCTTAAGCGGTACTACAGTTCAGTCGTCTATAATTGTACCTAAACCTGGTTCAAATTCAATTTATTATACTTTTACTGTTCATCCTTACAATGGACAAAGTGCGGCCGGATTATATTATTCGATTGTTGATTTGACGGAAGATAATGGTTTGGGAGATGTAACACTGAAAGGAAAGAAAATCCAGGATCAAACTGACAACAAAATTACAGCTGTTTACCATAACAACGGGCATGATGTCTGGATAATTACTCATCAACACAATAGCAACAGTTATTATGCTTATTTGTTGACAGATGCAGGTCTAACAGAGACTCCAGTAGTAAGCTCAGTAAGCAAATCATTTGCGTCTTCTTTAGACGGACAACTTAAAGCTTCGCCCGATGGCAGTAAGATAGCCTGTAGTTACGATAATACGGGTACTAACGAAGGCTTTGATTTGTTTGATTTTAATAATTCTACAGGAATGTTAACCAATCCTATATTGTTTAGCATGCCCGTTACCTATCGTGGGTGCGGTGGTTTGGAATTTTCATCGGATGCAAAGAAACTTTATGTTTACCAGAAGGGAAGTACCGGTGAAAGTGCGCTGTATCAGTATGATATTAGTAATCCAACTTATAACGAGATTAATAATTCGAGAACCCAACTATTTAAGCCAAGAGATAATGACCTGTTAGAGATGCAGCTGGCTCCAAATGGAAAGATTTACTTTACGAAAGGAGGAGGCCAGGATAGTGGAACAAAATATCTGGGTGTAATTGAAAATCCTAATGAACTAGGTACTGATTGTATTGTAAAAGAACTTGGTTTATTTCTAGACAATTCATCTGTATTTGTAAGTCGAACACCTACTTTCATTCAAAATTATTTCTTCAAAACTAGTTTTACATTCAGCAATACATGTAGTGGTAACCCAACTGATTTTCAAATTACCAATGAAATTGGGTTAGACTCGGTAAGATGGAATTTTGGACAGGGGAGTAGTTCTGTGTTGCGCCATCCTCAGTGTAGTTTTAAGCAGCCAGGAGAGTATACGGTTACCCTGTTAGCACATTATTCCACAAAAACAGATACCATCCAAAAACAGATAACTATTAATCCTTCGCCAAAATTTGATTTGGGTAGAGATACTACGGTTTGCTACGGTTCAGAATTATCGGCTGCCGAAGGATTTAAATCATATCATTGGAATACCGGTAATAATACACGATCAATAATTATCACAAAACCTGGGAGATATAAACTAACGGTAGAAAATGACTTTGGTTGTACAACTACAGATTCTGTTTATTTGAATGTGGTAGCTCCTCCTGTTATAACTTTGGCAGATTCTATACAAATAGGAACGCTTGATTCTATACCTGTGACTGTAGAGAATTTTAAGTCCTATTTGTGGAGTACTGGAGAAACGACACCAACTATTCAAATAAAAAAGGAAGGTTGGTATTCAGTCACTGTTGAAAACGAAACAGGTTGCTCAGCAACAAAGTCATTTTACGTTTTCGTCAACAAACAGACAACTGAAGATGCGAACGAGTGGAAACTTCTAAACCCACGCCCTTCGGCTTCAGCCGGTTTGGATATTTGTTTTCTGAACAGTCAGGTAGGGTATATACTGAACGAGAGTCAGATTATAGGAACCTTAGATGGGGGAACAAGCTGGAATGTATTGATGAATGTAAGTGCTGGTAAACAAATGGCATTTAAAAATAATTATGGTTATATTATAGGAAGTACAGGTGCCATCTACAAATCGACCTATATGGGCGGGGGGTGGAATAAACTAAATACTTCGTTTACAGAAAATCTGACAGGAATAAGCGTTATCAGTAAGGATACAGTTTTCGTTACTGGTACCAATAAGCTTTATTCGACGTTTGATGGAGGTCAACACTGGAATATGTCAAGTATTACTAATTATACTATTACAAGTTCGTGCTTTACAAGTTCGACAGTAGGGCATGCAGGTTGTTCTAACGGTAGCGTTTTTAAAACGGTGGATGGAGGTAAAACCTGGAACTTAAAAAGTTCGAATAGTACTTCATCCAGCAATATCAATAAACTGTATTTTGCTGATGCCAACACCGGGTTTATTTCACGGGGTTATATGGCGGAAATATTGAAAACAACTGATGCTGGTGAAACCTGGAAAATAACGCAATCCTCCTTTGATGAAATATATTCTTTTCATTTTCTCAATTCTCAAAATGGTTTCTGTGCAGGCGAATATGGTGTAGTATTTAAAACAACTAATGGTGGCGCTACCTGGGAATGGTCTGGCTTTCAAAATGGAAGATACGATGGAACAAATATTAATGGACTTTATTTTATTGACAGTATGACAGGCTTTGCTGTAGGGTTAGGAGGTCGTATAATGAAAACCACTGATGGCGGAAAAACATGGAATGGATATGCTCCAACCTATAATACAATCAACCAACTAAAATTTCTTTCGGCTACGACAACTTACGGATTGGTTGGAAATTCTTTTATAAAATCAACAGATGGGTGTAATACATGGAAAAATATAGGTGCACCATTTCCGACAGGAAATACAAATCAGTTTGATTTCATTAATGAGAACACAGGCTATTGTATTGCAGGTGGTGAGTTGGGTTCATCGGCTGAAGTAGCTAAAGTATTTAGGACTAATGATGGAGGAAAAACGTGGACATCCACATATGGAGGTAAAGACATAATGTACGACAACCTGTATTCAATTGATTTTATTGATGATAAAATAGGCTTTGTAAGTGGCGGTTATAATGATACCCATACCTTTAGAACCATAGATGGAGGCAGTACATGGACAAAAGTCAATGATTATAGTTTCAGCCAAATGAAGTTTTTAAGTTCACTTGTTGGTTACGGTAGAAGTTATAGTAAAATATATAAAACAATTGACGGTGGCAGTACTTGGTCTGTTTTACCGCTCCCTGCTGTGGCAACTGGTATTGCCTCATTTGATTTTACGGATGTAAACAATGGCTACTTTGCAGGTAGTAGTTGTGGCGAAGTGTTTAAAACAACCGATGGAGGAATGACATGGCAAAAGCTAAGTGTGCCCTATTACTATTATGTCAATTTGAAATTTTATTCTCCAAATGTTGGGTACATTACTGAAGATTATGGTAAAACATATCAAACAAGTAATGGAGGTGCAAGTTGGACTCAGCTAACTAAACCTTATAATGTTACCGGTCTGGAAGTATACGGCAACGAACTATATGCTTTTGGTGGAAATGGGATAATAATGAAAAAGAAAGTCGATTTTAAGCCAACTGTATTAATGGTAAATCCGGCTAGCTCAATTACAAATAGTAGTGTCACTCTCTCAGGCAATGTGACATCCAATAATCAGTTAATTAAGAATATCCAATTTGAGTACGGAATTGGATCTTTTACGAACAAAATTAAAGTTCAACCCGATTCGGTACAGCCTAATGCAAGCTTAAACCAAAGTTTAAATATTAAAGAATTAAAATCCAATCAAACTTATAATTTCAGGTTGACTGCTACAGCTAATGGCATTCAGTACTCGAGCGATATACTTCAGTTTACTACTTTACCCGATTATTTTATAAGCATGAATTCTGTTTATAATGTTGGATCGAATGATGCTGATCTAACCGGGAATGTAGTTTCAAATTCAACCGATATAACAAATATTGAATTTCAATACGGGACTGACACAACATTTACATCCAAAGTTGCAGCTCAACCGGCACTTGTATTAGCTAGTCAAACCCATACAATTTCATCCCATATAAGCTCATTAAAACCTCAGACCTCTTATTATGTAAGAATAAAAGCAAATTATATGGGTACGACGGTTTACAGTCCGATAAGGACTTTTACTACTATAAATACATATACTATCAGCATAAACAATCCATATGTAACCGGGAATAATGCTACATTTAGTATTTATATCCAGGCCAATAAAGATACTATCCGGAATATGGTAATGGAATATGGAACAACACGTGAATATAAAAATAAGGTTGACATTTCAGCCCAAATACCCAAAGGAACTTACAATTATGTTTTAGCTCAGTTAACCGGACTGGATTCTGCAACTGTGTATTTTTATCGAGTTCGGGCAAACATGGGTGAAGAGATTATTTATAGTGCTGAAAACGTGCTAAAATTGAAAAAAGATTTTATAATGATTCCTATAGAGTTTAAACAGTTGTCAGATAGTTCAATTCTATTGCAAGGATTGTTGAATGCCAACGGTAACTTACTGACAAATGTAAAATTTCAGTACGGATTAACAGAAAATTATGGTGATTCAATAGCTGGAACACCTAATTACGCATATAACTATGGGACTTCTTTGGTTTCTTCCATACTCTATCATTTATCTCCGTCAGTAAATTATTATGGACGAATAATGGTTCTAAATGGGACAACCCGATATTACTCAGATCCGTTTAGATTTAAGCTCTCAATTACTGGAGTAGATAGTTCTGTGGACAACTCAAGTTTAGTAATATATCCAAATCCTGCTACGAATAACCTAACAATAAATTCAGTTGACAAGGTTGACAAAGTTGAAATATATGATTCGTTTGGAAAATTATCAATGATTAGTAACCAAACAAAAGTCAATATATCAAAATTGGAAAAGGGAATCTACCTTATTCGAGTATATACAGGGAGTAAGATTACTACAAAAAAAATAATGAAGAACTAATCTGTTACGATAGACAGATGAATTTAATGTTTTATTGCTGGAGCTTGATTCAAAGAGGATGAATCAGGAAAGGTATACAAGTATTTTTTAATCTAAAACTAAAAATGAGAGAACTATGAATTTGAATAAAATCGTTATTACACTTATTCTGATTTTTGAGACTTTCACAATAGTGGGGCAGTCGATAATGACCAGTTCCGCTACAGTGGTTGGTAAGAATCTGATTACAAATAAAGAAATAAAAGCAACAAAGTACGAATTTCGAGATAGAGTTTATAAATCGAGGCTGGATACTACATCTCATACACTGACTCTACAACTCCGAGGAATAAAAAATAATGGAAAGTATTATAATAACACAGGAGAGCTGGCTGTCTTGGATTTAAGATCAAAAGAAATTAAGTGGTCGAAAGAGATTAATTACAGAACAACAGAAATAGAGCAATATGAGGGTGTTCTTTTTCTGAATAAAGGGCTAGGAGCAACTACGCGAATAGAATTAACTACGGGTGATAATCAGTGGAGTTCAAAAGTTGTAGTATTTGCAACAGTCCCTAATTTGAATATAGCATTGGGCTATAAGTATAACAGCTTTTTGCAAGAACTCTCCACTAATTTGTCGTGCATTGATTTGAAAACAGGGAAGGTTCTCTGGGAAAGGTCAATTGATAGAAGTTATGGTTGGAATGGTATTGAAAATCTAAATGATACTGCTTTAATAATAAAATCATCGGGGCTTCATCAGGTTAATATAAAAACAGGTAAAGGATGGGATTATGATGCAAAGACAGGACTTAAAAACTATTCAAAGACAGTTGGAGCAAATGTAGCAGGTGCAGTGATTGGTTTTTTGACAGGTAGTTTTGTTGTTTCGTCAGGTCATGATTTGGTTAGTAATCTTGTATCTAATTTAGCTGCCGATAGCCTAGGTTTTTATTTTGCATCAAAAGATTATTTGGCTTGCTTGTCTCATGACGGAACAGTAAGATGGAAGGTGGCTTTACCCAAAGAGACAAGTTGTTCAAATTTATTATTTGATACGGCAAGAGTATACTTAATAAATGAAGGTGAAGCAGAATATAATGGTAAAAAATATAACTATGGAAAACCTTTTATAGCAGCATTCGACAAAAAAACAGGTGCTCAGGAATATTTATCAAAATTCGATTTGGTTGAAAATCCGTTACTTGAATTTATTACAGGAAAAGGCAGTATTGATTTATTGTTTAAAGACAGAGCTATACGGTTTTCGAAAAAGGATGGTTTTTATAATACTATAAGTTTTGATCTTGATCAAATTGGAAGTTTTGACTACGCTGTTGGAATGTTTAGGACTTATATAAAGTCAGATTCGATATTTCAAAGCCTACATTCATTAGATCCTCGTGCAATATACATGAAGAGTACTAAAGAAAGGGTCGTAAAACTAAATCAAAATCTTGGTTTTGATAGAGATTTTGGTTTGGATGAATTGTACTTATGGCGCGCTGACTCGAAGAAATATACTTTTCTATATTCCGATAACAACGTTTTCGTTGTAAACAGATTTAATAGAGCAATAGCCAAATTGAACATTGGAAAAAAAATCTTTGTATTTGACGATAAATTATATGGAATGGATAGTAATACGATAATTGAGATTGACTTAGATGAAGAATTAAGTTAGAATTAAAGGAAATAAAATTTTCAGAACATTCATAGTTGCATATATAATAATTAAAACCAAGTCAATGATGAAATCAAAATTGTAGTCACTCATAAAATATAAAATTCAGTAAAAAAGGACCTTATAATGTTGTTGCCTCGCAATCGGTGTAGTAGGGGCCAGTAAAAAAAATCCTGAATCGACAAATAAAATAGCAATAAATGAGTTAGCAACAAGCACATGATATTTATGAAAATAGAAAAAAATGGATGCCTGAGAATTGGGCAGAAAATAGGATTCCTGCTGTTAGTTCTGCTGGCTGGCATACCGGGAGTTTCTCAAACTAAATCAACTAAATCTGTTATAACGCTGGATTTGGCAGGGAGCAGCGGTATTTATAGTTTAAACGGTGAATATGAAATTAGACAGCTCAAGAATTGCAGACTAAATGCCCGGGTTGGTTTTGGGTACGGGCCTTTGACAGACGGAGACTTTGTTGGAATTCCAATAGGGTTTAACTTGCTGACAGGAACAAAAAAGCATCATCTTGAACTTGGACTGGGAACATCGTATATAAAAGGACTTGAAAAATCGCACATTCCGGCAGAATTGTTTGGCAATATTCAAGAATTACGCCCAAAGTCAGAAGCTATTTATTTTGTCCCCACGGTTGGTTATCGTTACGACAATTTAATAGGAGGGCTGATTTTGAAAATATATTATTCCCCCCTAATTACTGTTTATGATTTTTTTGATAAAGAAAAATTTTTGAATCAAGCGTTTGGCTACTCTAACTCTAATTCATCTTCTTATAACACCGGTGGTGGTTTTACACATAATTACGAAATTGATCCTAACTATAGTTTTCCGATAGCAAAAAATAGATTTGGAAATTTTGGTCTGACCATAGGATATCGATTTTAAGGTAATCGTCGAATAGACTTTATGATAGAAATGCTTTATAAAGAAAAATGAGAAGAAAACATTAAAGTCTGGCAAAACCGGAAAGCTGGGTATTTCGCCGGTTAACTGCATTCACTTTATCATAATATTAGGCTTAAATGGCTGATATCATAAAATTTAATCGAAAAAGATAGTTCTAAAATTGATCTTTTTGTAGTATAAAAGCTGTTTTTTTATTTGTTGATAGTTGCTTGTATATGTTATTTAATGTTTTAAAACTGGGGTTCAAGATTAATAGATGCTAATAAAATCGGCGTTTTCCAATAATTAATTGTGCTGAAAATTTCTTTGTCTGCAATAAAAGATAAATATATTTTGCGAAAAAGTAGTAATATATTTTGGTAGTGAATGTATTTCTTTTGCTAATTATCTGCTTGTGTGAAGTTATTGTATTAAAAATAGCTATTATAGCAGCCATTCCTCTTGTTTTATTGTTTTCGGAATCTGTTTTTGAATCTAATATGTATTTATATGCGACTAATGTTTTAGTGAGGGTATTCTTTTCTGATAGTAATTAATGCCACATATGTAGAATTATTATTACAAATGTTTGATTGCTAGTTATTTGTGTTTTTGTGAGTATATTTGCAGTGTCAATGAACAGACAACTATTAAGTCTGCAATTTTAATTATTACTCATTAATTATTCATCAGTATGAAAACTTTAAAAATTGAATCTTTTGTAAAAACAGCATCGATAATTTTTTCCAGCTACATGTTGATTTTGATAATTGCAATAGCCGTTTTAGAAAAATAAAAGCTAGGCAAGACATATTCTTATGAATATTTCGGAATGCCGGTTTATGTGTTTTGTTTATTCTAATCATTTTATAATATAATACTTATCCGGATTTTAAATAGTTGACTTTGTAACGTAGTTGAGTTTATCTTCTGATTAAGTGTAGTATAAAAAAATAAGGGAAGCTTTTAAAGCTTCCCTTATTTTTTTATACCATCTTTCTTCTTTGGTTGGTTACTGTTTATTGATGTAAAGATCCCATGCTATATAATCAACAATATTTGTGGCAAAGTATGTTTGGCGTATTGCTGTGAACAATGTATCAATATCACTAATCGTACTGCCAAGCAAGGCATTGATAGTAGTGCTTGTGCCGTCGTCGAACGTAATTTGAAGTTCTCTTTTGTGATTTGTGATTGTTGTTTCAGTTGAATCGGCTGAGCTTGATGTGGAGGTGACATCAATAAACTTCACTTTCGAATGTAATTGTAATACACCATCTACATAAACTTTAGCACTGTCCAAACTGTTTGGACCGCCTTCTCTTACAACCTGAACATTCCCTATTGTTAACGAATATTCTGTTTCCCGATGTTTAGAAGTGGAGCTTGTTTTAATAGCGGTATATTTTTCTTCATACAAGGTTTGACTTGCTTTTGAAATGTTGTAGATCGAAGTAATGGTATCGCCGCTTGTGTAAGATGCGCTTGCAGTGTATCCGTTGGCAAAAGCAAAGCCAGACGTGAAATGGTAGCCATTAGTTTTGTTGTTCGAAGACTGAATTGTCAGGTCGCCTACACTGGTTCCACTTACACTGATATTTGAAGCTAAATTATAATTCCAACCCAGGTAACGGTTAAAGCTGTAGGCATACTTAGAAACATCTATTACATAATTGTTTACTAAAGTGGTGTCAGAGCTGGAATAACGCATTAAGTCCCACGGATTCTTTACTTTAGATTCGGGAAGACGAACAATCATATCTGAATTATCAGCAGTTTTGACGAAGAAACGCAATAATGCCGGCGACCATTTTCTATAGTTTGCGGCTTTATAGTCATAGATCCCTGAAATGTCGGTTAAAAGAATACTACTATAAGTAGAATCAAAAGCAGATACAGGTGTTTTTACCATATTGGCACTTACAGATGATGAAGATGAAGTCCCTGAAACATTGAGAAGTTGGTAACCTGTAGTTGATTTAATTGAAGTCATGGCAGTTGTCAGACTTTGAGCGCTTGAGTTGATAGAGGTCTTTAAAGAATTACTACTTGCTTCGTTTTGAGACGTACAACTCCACAGAATGAAACCCAGAAAGGGTAATGCTAAATAAATCTTTTTTGTTTTCATATCAAGAAATCGTTTATAAAATAATTGAAGATAACATTACTTTGATTAATACGTATCTTTAAATATAATATTGTAGGTCAATACAGATATTAACGGTTTTGACCTCAAATGATTTCGGTGAGATGGAACTTGATTTACAGTGTTTCAATTTTGTTTTAGCAGGTATACCTAAAAAGCATAAAACAACGGCAAGCGCGAATGTTTACAATATGTAATCATCGTCTTCGTTATCGGCATGACAAGCATCCTCGGGCTCTGCATGAATATAGACTTCGCTACGGGGGATAAGTGATTGTATTTTTAATTCTATTTTATCACACACTTCGTGTACTTCGCGCAAACTCAGTTCAGGGTCGAAATGAACATTAAACTTAATAAAGGTATCGGCACCGGCAGTGCGGGCTTTTAATCCATGGTATTTTAAAACTTCAGGAAACTCTTTTAATATTGCATGAACAGTCTGAGTGGCATTTACCGGTGATTTATCCAACAAGACATCGATAGCCTTTCTTCCCAACTGATATGAAATAAACAATACAATCACTGCTACACATAAGGCGGCAATGGAATCGGCCGCATACCATCCAAGAAACTGATAACTGAGCAAGCCGAACAGTACAACCGTAGAACTCCATATATCTGTAGAAAAATGGAGTGCGTCGGCTTCCAATGCCTGACTATTATGTTTCCGTGCGACCTTATACAGGGCGCGTGAACGTGTGAAATCTATGATGATGGAACATATTACTACCACATAACTCCATATGCTGACTTCGATGTGCATATTGCCTGAAATAAGGCGATGAACTGCTTCGTAAATAATCCACACGCAAGTTACAAGCAGTAAGAGTGTCTCAATTAGTGCCGAAAGATTTTCTACTTTTCCATGGCCGTAGTTATGTTCCTTATCAGCTGGCTTGTCGGATACTCTGACAGAGAAAAACGTAATAATGGCTGCCACCATGTCCAGAGCCGAGTGTAATGCTTCGGAAAGTATACCCAAGCTTCCGGTGAGAAGACCAATGGTTAATTTAAAGGCGGTGATAAATACTGCCGCTATTACAGATGTTAATGCAACTCTATTTTTTTCTTTTTGCATGATGAATACAATAAACTAATAATCGTTTGAAATCGGGTCAAAAATACACAAAGAATTCATTTTGTCGCATAAAAAAAGCATTTAGTTATTACCAAATGCTTAATTTAGAATGATCCAATTTAATATGCTTTCAGTTTTTCTGAATTCGAAATGATTCAGCATGGTCGTGCTGTTAGGTAAAAAGGATAAAAACAAAGTAGAGTAGTACTAGTTTTGATTTGTACTACTCCACTTTGCTTCTTTGAGGTGGTTTTGAACCGAATATTTTTGAATTAAAACTAATTTTTTATTGGGTCAATTCCAAAAGTAAAACCGGCCTTTACCCGTTCAATCAATTCAGGTACAATGTCAGTGTATTCACCAACGATGCCAAAATCGGCAAAATGGAAAATGGATGCTTTAGGGTTGTGATCAATTGCAATGATGTGTTCGGATTCTTTCATTCCTGCAACGTGCTGAATGGCGCCAGAAATACCCACGGCAATATACAGCTTGGGGCGAACAGTTTTTCCTGTTTGTCCCACCTGACGGGCATATTCCGAAAAACCTTCATCGACCACTACACGACTGCAAGCCCATTCGGCTTTTATCCCTTGAGCTTTTAATGTTTCTGCTAGTTTTTTTATTAGCTCCAGTCCATCTCCGGTAGTTCCCCGTCCACCTGAAACAATCACATCGGCATCAAATAAATTCACCAAACCGGCTTCGCCACGCACTGTTTCCAGAATTTCAACGGAGAATTCTTTATCAGTCAGTTTTGGTTCGAAAGTAGAAATGATACCGGTGCGTCCTTCAATTTTAGCAGGTACTTCAAAGGTGCCTGCACGGGCGGTAGATATTTGCGGATAAACGAATCCCAAAATGGTTGCCAGCTTGCTTTCTCCGTAAGTAGGACGACGTGAGTGCAGAATAGGTTTATTAATCACCTTTTCTTTGCGGTTTACGTATTCACCTATTTCCAATCCGGTACAGTCTGCCGTCACACCACTACCGGTTTTCATTCCGATACGTGGAGCTAACTCTCGTCCGGAGGTGGTGGCTGCAAAAAGAGCAATTTCAGGATTCCGTTTTCTGATTACTTGCTCGAAGATGGAGGAGAAAGGGAGTACCAGATATTCTTCCAGTTTATCGTCTTCCACCAGAATAACTTCGTCGGAGCCATGCTCGAACAGAATTTGAGCCTGATCTTTTACATTTTTTCCAATCAACAAGGTCATTATTTTAGTATCGTCACCCAACTGATCTGCTAAATGACGGGCAGGAGTTAGTAGTTCGAGCGATGGACGGGCAATCTTTCCGTTTGCTAACTCGGCCCAGGTCAAAATACCTCTGGCACCGTTGCGGTTGTCATAAAAAGGAAATTCGGGTTTTTCTGACGTTTTCTTTTCTGAAGTGTCTTTTTTCTCCAGCGTGTTTCCTCCCTTTTTGATATTTGCAATTAAACTATCAACTAAGGTTGTTTCATTGTGTCCCTCCGACATAATAATGGGAGCCCGTTCGCTTACGAGGTTTACTACGCCGGCCACAATGGTAGGCGATCCGCTTAGCCCTATCTTTTCAGTTCCCAGTCCGATGTCGTCTATACCAAAAACTGTAATTTTTGCATTACGTGCTTTGATGGCTCCCATAAGCGATGGCTTACGAGGAGGAATGCCGGTTGGGGTTAACGAAATGGCACAAGGCATGGGTAGTTTCATCATTTGATAACCACCTTCGATAATACGTTTTGCAATTACATTGCCTTTGCCATCGGCTTTTACGGTTTCTACAAAAGTTGCTTGTGGAATACCAAGACTTTCTGCCACTTGCGATGGTACGTGAGCTGTATCGCCATCACTGGTCTGACGACCGGCCAAAACGATAAACGGTTCCTTCGAATCTTTGGTAAAACCCAGATGTTTCAGCATGGTTGATATTGCCAAACCGGTAGCATAGGTGTCGCTACCGCCGAGCTTGCGGTCGGAGAGGAGATAAGCCTCGTCATAACCCATCGAAATGGCCGTGCGCAGTGCCACTTCAAATGAACCGGGTCCCATGGAGCAGGCAATCAGGTGTGCATCGGGATATTGTTTTTTTAGTTGTAATCCGGCTTCAAGACCAAACTGGCAGTCGATATTAATAATCGACTTTGCTTTTGTTCTGTCCATCAATCCATCATCTCCCATTCGCATTTCGGTAGCGAGTGGTACTTGTTTTATTAAACTTATAATTGTTAGAGCCATTGTTTTAGTTATGAATTATGAATTAATAATTATGAATTAATCACATGTTTTGAAAGTCCGGACCATTACCTCCATTGGGCACTGACCATGTTATTCCATCGCCAGGCGTTTTAATATCACAGGTTTTGCAGTGCATACAGTTCTCGGCATGAATACGTAGTTCCTGATGTCCGTTTTTATCGGTGTGAAGTTCATACACTTCCGATGAGCAGAAAAACTGGCACGGAGCACCGTATTGTTTGATATTAATGGCATCGAATGACTCAGGATTGTTGATCTTTACGTGAGGAACTTGTTCTTCGTCATGGTTTACTCCCGAGAAAAATACATCTGTGACCTTATCAAAAGTCAGTACTTTGTCAAAGTCCAGTTTTCCTTTGAATCTGTCCTTAAATGGTTTTCCTTTAAATTCACTCAATGTTTTGGTAGCATCTTTATCGAGGTGAGATTTTAATCTACCGAAAAATCCTGCACCGCCGGTAACCAGAAGTGTTCCGAAATTCAGTCCGCCTACAAGTAAACCTTTTGAAAATGCTTGCCTGAAGTTTCGGACAGGATACATTTCTTTATAAATAAGGCTCTCTTTCATTAATGATTCATATTGACTTAGTGTCTTTTCAGAAAAATCATTTTTGCTCAACGCTTCAGCAGCAGTTTTAGCTGCCAGCATCCCCGACGTAACAGCTAAATGAATCCCTTTCAAGGCTGGCATGGTAACCAGTCCGGCACTATCACCTACGATTAATGCATTGTCGGTATATAGTTTCGGAATGGAATAATATCCACCTTCAGGCAATGTTTTGGCTCCATATTCAACCAATTTACCACCTTTTAAAAATTTAGAGATAAATGGATTTGTTTTCCATGCCTGAAAAGCATCGTGCACATCAAAAGTCGGATCTTCATATTCGAGTCCGACTACCAAACCAACGGCAACTTTATTGTCGTTCAAACCATAAACGAATCCTCCACCAAATTCTTTCAGATTCAACGGATACCCCATGGTGTGATAAACTTCTCCCGGTTTGATATTTCCTTCTGGTACGCTCCACAATTCTTTAACCCCCAAAGAGTACATTTGGCAGTTCTTATCTTTTTCAAGATCGTATTTCTTTATCAGTTGTTTTGCCAGACTTCCACGCGTGCCTTCGGCAAAAATTGTCAGTTTCGCTTCAATACATGTCCCAGGCTGAAAATTTTCCAGTTGCTTGCCATTATGATCAACTCCGGTGTCAATCGTTTTAGCTCCAGTTACTTTTCCATTTTCGTATAGAATTTCACTGACCGAAAACCCGGTGTAAATCTCAACTCCTTTTTCTTCTGCTTTTTTGGCCAGGAAACGGCAGATTTGCCCCAGTGAAGCAGTATAATTTCCAGTATTATTCATGTATGGCACATGAACCGGTAATTTGAAGGATCCATTTTCGCTGAGTAAAACTGTTGAATCAGTTGTTACTTTAGCATTGAAAGGGATTTCGTTGAAG
>Ga0302209_10000524_pt1 | contig 18033 bp, 21 predicted proteins | sample II_Fen_E3_1_FD_194574 | JGI IMG/M metagenome (GOLD analysis project Ga0302209, IMG submission 194574) | Peat permafrost microbial communities from Stordalen Mire near Abisko, Sweden - II_Fen_E3_1 | ecosystem: Environmental > Terrestrial > Soil > Wetlands > Permafrost | place: Sweden: Abisko...
TATATATATCCGAATAATCATTGAAATATAGGCAAATTGGAAACTATTTTCAAGCTATTTTAAAACGCACCTGTAAAATATCAATATATGTTGTAATTCAAGACATATATCTTGTAATTAAATTCTGTTTGAATATTATAATAATTTACTGGTGCGTTTTTTGTTTTGAGTTAAAAAATTACCGAATTTATATAATACTTAACTCCTTACTGCAGTCGTCGATAAGTATTTTTAAATTCGGTAATTTTATTTTAGAACTTTTCGAAAAATTTTACTTCTTTTGAATTTTCCAAAATGCTTGCATTCAAAGCAATTTCGTCATTTTTGAAAACCAATTTTGCGGCAGATAATTTTTTGCTTGAAATCTTGTACAAAACATTTTCAGACAAAAATAAATTTTTTGTGAAGTTTACTTTTTGAGAATTTGCAACAATAAATGCTTTCAAAGCAACTTCGTTAGTTTTGAAAATCAATTTTGCAGCTGACAATTTTTTGGTTGAAACATTGTACAAAATACCTTCGATCAAAAATAATTTTCTTTTTTCTGATTTTCTTTTCTTTTTTGTTTCAACAATAACTTCAGCAACAACTTCAGGAACAACTTCAGGAACAACTTCAGTAACAACTTCAGTAATTACTTTTTGAGCACGTACTTTTTTAGTTTTTACAACTTCGATAGTAGGAACGATAGAATTTTCGATTGAATTTTTAATTTTTGTCATGATAATAAGTTTTTTATGTTTATAAAGTTTGTGTGTTATATTGTATTATATATATCCTCATATTCTCGATAATATGGGCAAAATCGAAATTATTTTCGAACTATTTTCAACATAACGTACCGGTATTATACATAAGTTAAAACGCACCAGTAAATTATGTATTATATTTACAAATCAAGTACAATATGTTACCATATAATTTATATCGAATTTTGAGTGATTATTACTGGTGCGTTTTTACATATTATTTTAAATTCGTTTCCATAATATACGAACGTGTACATGTACATGTGTGCACACGTATAGCATTTCATTTAAACGTACCTGTAATATTTTGTATTAAGACAAAACGCACCAGTAAATAATTATCAAAATTACCATATTTTAAAGTATCAAGGTATTTGACAAGGATATTATAATCATAATATTATTTACTGGTGCGTTTTATCTTGAATATACTACTGGTACGTTTTTATGAAAATAGTTCGAAAATAATTCTGATTTTACCCATAATAATATGATTAATCGGGTATATATAATATAAGAATACTACTTTATAATTCTTTTAAATATTATTTCATGTATTTAAAATTTTTAACAAAAGTTTTTCTTGTTTTCCCCATATCCACATGATTAATCGGATATATATAATACAAATAATTTACACAACTTAATTAATAAAAACTTTTAAAACTTACAATTATGTCAAACAAAAAAGATGTTATCATTCCTGAAGTTCCTGCTACTATTGTTATTGAAACTTCTGCTCCTGCTGCTCCTGCTGAAATGACCGAAGGTCTTGAATCAACTGATGATGCTCCCCTTCTTCCAACTGATGCAAACGGAAAAATTGATTTTACTTCCCGTGCTTATCTTGAATCACACAAACCTGTTGTAACTGTTGAATTTGCAAGTTCAAAATTTGATCCTGAACGTGAAGTAAAAGTTCAAGCCGGTTTGGATGCAGTTGCTGAATTACTTGCTGACAAAATTAATCCTCTTGTTATTCTTTTGGCCCGTTATTGGGAAATCAAACCTGCCCGTACAGCCATTAAGAAAATGATTGATGCTGAAGCAAAATCAAAAAACATTCCTGAAGACAGGTATTTGCAAATTGACCTTCGCAAAAATGTTGATACTCTTGCTTCTTTGTCTCAGGCAATTGATCGCATGAAGTACTCAATCACTTACTTCAAACCTCGTGCAGGTGTTGATTCCAAACCGGTATTCCAAATGATGGTTATCGATGGTACAATGTACAATGTTGATTTGAATGTTTTGGCCGCAGCAAAATTAACTTTCGGAGAAGACAGAGTTGCACTTAAAGCTCACCTGGTTGAAATTTCGCAAAAAGTTGTTATTGACGAATTGCTTTAATCAACTTACAAATCCTAAAAATAGTCCGATTTAAAATCGGACTATTTTTTATCGATACATGTTTACGTACCAGTAAAAATCATTTTAAATAAGATATTTTTAAATTCCTTGACAAATGTCTTGAATTTTAAGATATATGTATATATTACTGGTGCGTTTGAATACAAATATAAATAATATGATGTTTATTCAAATCAATACATATATGATATTTCATTTAAACACACCTGTAGTATAATGAAACAAGACAAAACGCACCGGTAAAAAATTGATTAAAATGACATATTTGAAACAAACCTTGATATTTGTCTTGAAAAGTATGAAATATTATATATTTACTGGTGCGTTTAAAAATAAATCGAAAATAACTTGAATTTTACCCATATTTTTATGATTAATCGGATATATATATAAACAAATAATACTCATTTTTAAAACATACTATTATGAATAAAAGATATGCAATTTTTTTCACTCAAATTGGTGACGGTTTAAATGCAAAATTTTTAACTTCAATTAAAAATCCGTCAGAAGGTGCAATATTACCAAATAATTTAGGTAATGGTTATTTTTTACTTGGTGAAACTGAAGATACAAGAGGAGACAGTGATTATGATACTTTGACTTGGTTCGCACCGTTATGGAATGCTAATATTAATTTAAAATAATACTAAAATTATGATAGTCTGGAATTATTAAATTTTCACATTGGACTGAAATTAATTTACCTAAATAATATTTAAAATGGAATATACTATTATCAAAAGTACTATTTGTAACGATGTTATTGCAAATATAAATGTACATTTAACTGAAGGTTGGAAAATATCTGGATCTTTACAAACAACAATTCTAAAAGGTTTCAATAACATAGAATATGCTCAGGCACTTATTCGTGAATAATATTAATCGAATTTAGCTCGGAATTAGTTCCGAGCTAAATTTTACTCAAACCATATTTACGCACCAGCAAATTTTGATCATAATAACATACAATCATTTTCCTTATAATTCCACTTGAAAAATCAATTTACAAACTTATTTACTGGTGCGCTAATTTATATTCGATTGAATATATGTAATTTTTGCTCAAATACAATATAATATATATTTCATTCAAACGTACCTGTATTTTAGTGTATCAAGACAAAACGCACCAGTAAAAAACTAACTATATTTGAATATTTGAAATTTACTGGACATTTGTCTTGATAACTAAATTTAAATTCATTTTTACTGGTGCGTTTAACTCAAATTTTTAAATATTTATCTATTTCTACCCATATTTGTTGAATTAATCGGATATATATAATATAATAATATACAATTTTAAAAAATACTAAAATGGCACCACTTTACATCTTTATTTCGGTTATCACAATTATTTGTATTTTTTCTTTAGCAAACAAATTAGCTAAATTGAATAGCTCAAATTTTATTGTTAAAATTCTGAAAAATCTTTATTTTTAAATTGAAATTTATGGAATCAGTTTTTATATATTTAATAATATTTTTTGTTTGTTACTTGATTAAACATCATATACTAATAAAAAATAAAATATCAAATTTCATAAAATCATTTATTAATGCAAACAAAAAATAGTTCGGTAAACAAACCGAACTATTTTTTACTCAATTTCAAATTAACGTACCAGTGAATTTTCATTATAATCACATAAAATTAATTTCCTTGTCAAATGTCTTGAAAACTAAATTTAAATCATATTTTACTGGTGTGTTTACTTGAAAATAAACTATGTTCTACCCATTATTTAATGATTAATCGGATATATATTAATAAAAATACTAATTTAAAACAAATATATTATGTCAGAAGAAAACTAAATTAAAATTCCATTAACATTTGAAGAGAAAAAACAATTGTTAAATGAAATTGTTAAAGATTATGGAATGGGATTTATGACTATTCACGGATTTATTGCACAAATATTTACAATATCTTGGAATTAGTTTGAATTTAGTTTGATTGAACAAACATTAGATAAATGTTTTGAATTTAAACTTGATTCTTTTCAAATATTTTTGGGATTAAAAAAATAAAATTAAGTAAAAATTAGCTCGAATCTTTAACGATTCGAGTTAATTTTTACTTAATTTTAAGATTTTCTGGTGCGTCAAATTGAAAAATAAAAAAAAAATAGTTCAGATTAACTCTGAACTATTTTCACACAATAAAACACACTTATAAAACACAATATATTTTTTATTTATCTACATTTGGACAAAAGTAACTTGGATGTGAATGTTCACCAAGAGTATGATTACAAACAATACAAACTTCATCATAATTTCGTACTCTTTCACCAATGAAATTATCTGCATATGTTGATAATAACCATGGAATATCTATGTTGATATTTTTTGCTCGTATTATTATTGCAGCTTCTTTCGATTCTTGTTTGATACAATTTTGAACCATATCATGAATATTTTTCTGACCTTCTTCATCTAACAATTGATCAAATTTTTTATCCAGCATTTCATCAATTTCATCAAGTTCATTAATCATTTCATTTTCATCAGAATAAATAGATAAAGCTGCGATCAAACCATCAAAATCTTCTGACTCATCATAAGCATCAGCAAGTTCAGTTACAAATACTATTGAAAATTTAAAACGTTCAGCAAGAGATTGTAAATATTCACTACGAGTTTGAAACCCTTTTTTTATTGAAACTTCGTTTGTACTCATTTTATTTTGTTTTTAACATGTTATTCAATTCAAGTTTGATTCTTTTAGCATCTTCACCTCTCCAAGTTGAAGCATTTGAAAGAAAATAACGAACAATATCTGAAGCTGAGTCTTCACCAAATTTATCATTAACTGTTCGAAGTTGACTCATAGCATTTAAATATGGTACAGCTCCAAAATAAATATTTTTCCATGTTTTTCTTATGTCTTCTGAAATAAGAAATAATGAACGAACCGTAGTTGAATTAATATTTTTCATAACTATTATATTTTATTATAATTTATATATCCTTAATTTTTAAACAATATAAGCTTTCAGATAAAAACTTTTAAAAATAAAAATACTCGATTCAATAAAGAATCGAGTATTTTTATTTAATCTTTTGGATTAATTACATCGGAAATTAATCTAAATCTTATTGTTCTATATAAAATTTTTGTTCTTATTTTTTCTTTATTTCCAATTGATGGAATATCAAGTAATTTACAAATCTTTAAAAGATCATTTTTACTAAGATTTATTAATAATTTTTCACCTGATTCAGTTGAATTTTCAAGATATAACTTTTCAATAATTTCTTTCATATGTGATTATTAAATTTCAGTTGAATTTAAACTGTTTATTAATTCAAGTTCCAATATTGAACCTCCAGTTATTTTAGATAAAGCTTCATCATAATCTTCTGTTTTTTCATCAAACTTTCCATTAGTGAAACCTTTTTTTGGAAATTCAGTATCTATCCAAAATCTTGAACATGGTCCTAAATTATCATGTTCAATTATCTTTAAACTATTGTTTTCAATAAAAATCGTAAAATATTTTTTCATCTTTAATTTGTTTAATAAATTTTATGAACAATGAATTGTTTATCAATTTCTTCCCAATTAACCATATTACCCCAACCCATACAACACTTTTTTAATGGTATATCGTTTGAATAATCATCAATAAATATTGTTTTATTTTTAATCATTTCATCCCAATCCCATGAATCAGGTTGAATTTTTAATTTAACAACATCCAATATTGGTTTGATTTCTAAATCTTCTGTATGTCTATTTTTAAAGAACATCCATGATTCTTCATTAATAAGACGTAATGCATTTTCTAAATCTTTACCTGTATAACTTGTATTTAGAATAAATGAATGACCAGCATCTTGAAGTTTTTTTATTATTTCAAAACATCCAAAATTAACACGACCAATTTTTTCATCAGATTGTTCAACAATCGTTCCAACAAAATCCAAATATATTTTCATGTTTTAAATGTTTTGATTAATCCATTGTTCCATATTAAATTCAATTGTTTTTGTTTTATTTGCATGATAAGCAATTAAAGCTTCATCATAATCACATTTCATTTTAAGCATTTTATTAATCAAATCAATACGAGAAAATTGTTGTTTTAGTTTAATTATTGAACATTCATTTTGTGAATTTGTTTTTGGTTTATTAACAACATGTCCTTTACAAATTCCATTATAATTACAAATATTGTAAGATAATAATTGTTCAGCTCCACAATCTTCACAAATACCAATGTTTGAATCAATTTCAATTAAAACTTCTGTAATTGAACATTTTGATTCAATAAATGAATTCATAAAAGCATCAGAAGGATGTGGAAAATACAAATTAACATGTATTTTATCAGATCTGTTTTTATCTGTTGTTGAAATAACTCTCAAATAACGATCTTTTCTTTTATTATAATATTCTAATTCATCAAAAACTTCAACAGGTCCTTCATTTGTATTCATACAATTACAAACAATATCACCATCTTTAAAATTTTCATCTTTAGATAATCTTTCACAAATAAAAATATTCCAAAATCTGTCATTTCCAATTTGAAAATGTCCTAATTCAGTTTTACGATAAATTTGTGTATAAGGTTTATTAAACATCATAATTGGACCAACTTCTCCACTTCTTGTTTGACATATTACAATTTCAGCTTTTTGATAAAATTTACCTTCAATTTCAATAAGATTTTTCTTTAACATAACTTTTAGTTTTTAGTTTTAGAATCTAAATAATATATCCTGTTAATCAAATAAATATGGGTATTCAGACTAAACATATGTATAAAAAATAGGTCTGATTTCACAATCAGACCTATTCAAAAATTCAAATAAATACTCACTTAATCACATAATATAAACAGTATGTTTCATATTCAAATCATTACTGAAAATTATTGAAATTTTCATATCAATAGTTGTTATTGTAAAATATTGTATAACACCTAAATCATTTTTAATTTGAACTATTAAATTATCTGTAATCCAATCATTTGTTAAATTTGTTATTTCAATATTGAATTCATTAATACGAAAAATATTATATGTTATACCATTAATAATTTGAACATAATTATCACCAATATTTAATGTATTTGGAATAATAATTGCTAATTTTTCTCTAATCAATAATGCTTTTATTTTTAATAGATAAATTATTAATGAAGAAAAATTACGACTTAAAATAAATATGTTTGATTTTATTGCTGATGTACTATTAGTATCAGTAAATTCAAAATCTGATTGTGTTTTAAATTCTTCTAATTCAATATCAGTAAAATTTGTATTTGACATAATTTTAATTTTTTACTTGCTTAGCATTATATTTACCATATTGTTTTGTTAAATTTTCCTTATCTTTTTCAGATAAAATATTATCTGTTGTTCCAACAAAATTAGATACACTTGATAAAAATTCATCAATATTTTTTGTATTGTTATAATGCCATTGTAATCCAAACCTACTTGTCAGATTAACTTTAATACTTCCCATTATTACACCACAATCAAATTTAAATTGTTTTGATTTTGTTTTCAAAACAACTGTCAATAAATCAACATTAAATTCAACTTTTGGTTCTGAACTTTCATTCAAATTAACATTGATTGAATTATCATTAATTATTTTTTTTTCAATATTCATAATTTTATATTTTATACGTTAAAAGAATTATTTAATTCATTATCTAATGGATTTTGACTTACTTCATCATAAACATCATTAAGTCTTTTACCACTGATAAGATTTTGTTCAATTTCTTCAACATCAGTTTCATCAAATTTTATTAATTCACTACAATTTGTTTGAATATAATTATATAAAAATTCTAAACCTGCTTTTATTCCAGGATATTCGAGAAAAGCTGCTTTTAATTTTTCCTGTAATGTTTTTATTTTGGTTGACATTGCTGATTGAGTGAATGTTTTATTTGTTGCTCCAAAACTTGCATAATAATCGGATAAAACAACACCCATTTCTTCTTGTTTATACATATTATTGGCATTCAATTTTCCTCCACCAATAACATCATTTTTAACTTCTAAACCATATAACATTTTAAACAGTTTATAATCATATTTGTTAAATATTTTCTTCTTGGTAAATTCTTTTTTACCTGTATCTGAATCTATTTTTGTTTCAAATAAATTAAATAATTGTTTAACAGATTTATATAATTCTTCAAATTCAAATCCAATTTCAGCACTCATACTTGAAGAAGCAACATTAGCCCAAATATCTGCATTTTGTCCACCTTCAGAACCTCCAATTATATCTGAATATTTACTTTCAGTAACAACATTTGCTGGTTTTTCAATACTTGACATTCCATCGAGTAATGTGTCAAGCATTTCTTTTGGAAGATCTTTTAATTCAGGATTATTTTTAAGAAAAGATTTTAATTGTCCATCATAAAAATGTACAATTGTTGCCATTGAACTACCAGAAATAGTACCACCTGAACTAAGTTCATACATTCCTCTTTTAATTGCTCCAGTAACATATCTGTGTGCAAAACCATTAAAACTTATTGCTGAATTGGATATTTTTTGTGTTTTATACCATTTATCAATAGCTACTGATAAACCAACAAGACCATAAGCAACACAATCATCATAAAGATGCATCATATTTAATTTTGAACAGGAATTATAAGCAATTCCTTTAACATATTCAATATTGGCTGAAGCCAACATTTCTTTTGGTTTTTGTTCTTCAACTGTTTCAAAATCAAAAATTTCAAACATAACATTTGTTATATCTTGATTACCTTTTAATTTTGATATTTCATTTGCCGATTCAATTTTAATAGTATCAAGTTTATTAACTAAATCAGTAATTTTATTTTCAGGTGTTGCAAGTATTAAAAGTTTTTTTAATTGATTCAAATTATAATTAGATACTTCTTTTGGTAATAAATCAACTATTTCAGATATGTAACCACAAAGATTAGCATATTCTTGTTTTAACGTTAATGGTGCTATTTCAGTTTCAGTTTCATTATCCAAATATTCATCAATATCAATTTCTTCTTCAACATCATTATAACTATCAATTTCTTCAAAATAATCTATTTTATTGTCAATTTCCATGTCTGGAAAATTAAGAATCAATAATTTACGTAAAAGTTTCATTTTAGATACCAATGAGTTTGGATTAACTAAATTGAATTCATTTTCAAGAGCTTTTCGTTGTTCTTTTAATGATTTAAGTAACTCTGAATTTTTAATTTTTTCATCACTAACAACTTTTTCTTCTTTCCAATTTTTATCCTTATAAAGTTTAACAAATTTATTTTTAGTTAATTCAAGATTATCTATCATTTCTTGAGTTTTAATAACTAAATCCTTTTCGTTTGAAAATTTATAATTAGCAAGTTCTGATTTTAAAATATCCAATTGATTTTGAAGAACTTTAAATTGTGGTGATTTTTTCAAATAACTTTCAAGTTTTTCTTTTGCATGTCTTGAAAGAGCATTAGTTGTTGTTCCAACTTCTCCATATTTTTGCATTTTATTAAGAGTGACACTTTTACCTCTTTCCATAATATTATTATATTCTGAAGAAGAAACTTTATCTGTATAATGAATATCAGATTCTTCAGTAGATAATTTGGATTTTTTTGTTTTATTAACAATAACTTTTTTACCTTCTTTTGTTGTTCCAATAACAACATCTTCATCATTACTTACTGGAATTTCACTTGCAAAAATTTGTTCATTATCCAAATAGGAATCAATATCAGGAATTTCGCTTTCAAAATCTTGTGTCATAATTTTGTTTTTTAATTGTGTGATTTAATTGTGAATTATTTGTTGTTTGTTTATTTATTTCTTTATTAATGTAATGATGTTCAATTCAATTCAAATAATTTATTCCAAGCATTCTTGGATTAAAAAATAATAAATAAAGTTTCTCAATACAAATATACTAATTATTATTCAAATATGAAAACAAAAAGTATATAATAAAAACTAAAATACAATATTTATGTCATAATTGAATTGAATACGATTCAATATTGAAATTTATTTTAAAAGTTCTTTCATTTTTTGATTGATATTATTTTCAATAGTTATTCCATTTTTATCATTTAATAATTCATTATTATTTTCAAGACCATCTCCATATTTAGATATTGAATTATTTTCAGTTTTTATTATTGTTTGTGATACGGATTTAACACCGTCAGCAATAAAATCAAAAGATTGTCCTAAAGTGTTATCAATTTCTTTTTTTTCATAACCGAAAAAACTTCTTGTTTGTTTTGAAATATCTATTTGATTATTATGATGCACAATTTTTGGAGCATAATATATTCTTTTACCCATATTGAACATCATTTCAATACCGGCTTTATCTTTGGCCATTCCTGGTTTTAACTTAATCTTAACTTGAAGTTTTGTTGGAAAATCACCATAACTTAATGAATCAGTTGGAAATGAAAAATCTGTTCCAGTACAAATAAGATTACCAATTGTCATTATTGGATTAACAGGATTACCAATAGTTATATGCCATTGTCCTGTTGGTTCATTAGATAATAAACTATTCATTGTTAAAATTCCAGGACGTCCAATTTTATCAAGAATTTTTCCAAAAGCTAAAGCCATTCCACCTTTCATAGCTTGTTTTAAAGCATCAATATGTGAACCACCTTTTGCTGTACCAAAACCAGCAATTGCTGATTTTAATTCATTTAAACTTCCTTTAGCTCCTTCCATAATAGTAGCCATATTATCGCTATTCATATATTGAATACGTTTATAAAACATTGATGGTCTTTCACCAATCCAATATCTTGCTCCAGGCCAAAATTTACCATTATTATAAGTACAAGCTAAAATATTACTTATAATATCCCTCATAGCATATTCGGGAGTTCTTCCATTTATGCTCCGTAATTCATAATCAAATACTAATTCAAATTCTTTTCCAAATTCAAAACCAATATCACGTATATTTGTTGTTGTAAGTGAATCAACAGGACCATAAACTTTATTTTGATCAGCTTTTGGGTCAAGTTGATTTGCATTTTCACCTCTTAATGAATTTTTTATTAATTCTGGATCAAAAGCTGACATTGCTTTTTTCATAAAACCGGAAACTCCACTTTGTTCACCTTGCATTGTTGCTTGTTCCATTTCAGCAGTTAATTCTTTCCATTTCATATTGTAACTAAATGACAATATTTCATCAAGTTTATTAACATCTTGACTATAATAAGTAATTAATCTTGCAATATCTGGTTCTCCTTGAGTTTCTTTATCCCAAATATTGTCAGTACATGGATATGGAAAACGTCGAAGAGTAATTAAATGATTTATTGGAAATCCAAGATTTTTACAATATAAAAAATCATCAGCATCATATTGCATTGCTCTTGAATCCATTTTACATAAATCAGTAAAAGAACGAACTTGAAATAAATCCTTGTGATTTGGAATATCACTATCTTTTGATGGAAAATCGTTTGTTAATTTAATTAAATGTAATCGGTTTATTACTGAACGAGTAATATCTTTTCCATCAGACATTTTTGCTTTATTTGCACCTTTTGGAATAGCTAATTCATTAAAATCAACTTTTACATATTCTGGAGCAACAACGTTTGAATTTACATCATTATTATCAATAACAGCCATAATTTATTTTTTAAATATTATCAATATCTTGTATTTGTTTAAGAATATCATTCCTAACCATTGACGTATATTCTTTACGAAGTTTAATAAGAACTTCAAGAGTATTTCTAACAAAAAATCCTTCAATACAGAATAAATTTAATGAAAAATCAAAATTAGGTAAAATTTTTGTTGATTTTTTATTAAAAATAACTTTTGTTTCAATATCATATGGGGCAGTATAAAGAAAATTATTTGTGACAAAATCAGCTATTATTTTTGGTGTTTCAATAATTTCCAATAATTTTATATAATAAATTTTATTCATACCATCATCAAATTTATCATCAATTATTATACCTCTTCCAACCATAGGTCTATGATAATCTAATGTATTTGCAAATAAAAAATAACAATTATCATTTATATTTAAAATTGGATTTTCCTCTGAATAAAAATTAATTAATTCAGTACCAACAATTCCATATGTTTCCATAATTATATTATTGTATTTAAATATTTTTGAATTTCTGAAATACCTTCTTCAATTTCATTATTAACTATTGATTTTTTATCAACTATTATTTCTGGTTCAGGAGAAACATATATTTCCTTTATAATAGGTTCAGTTTTAATATTGTTAATATTGTCAACTGTTTTAATTATATTTTCAAAAAGTTTTTGTCTTAATTTTTCTTTAAGCAATAATTTTATATCAATAATTGATATTTCATTAATTAAATATTCAAGTATTATGTTTTCGTTTAGACTCAATAATTCAATTGTTTGTCTTAATTTTTCAATATCATAATTAAATTCAATTGGTAATTCAATATCAATTATTGGTTTTTTTATTTTATTATCAATACCTAAATCATCGAAAGTTTTTTTATTTAAATTATCAATATTTATTTTTTTAATTATTGATATTTCAAATGGTATTATTTTTTCTTCAATTATTTTTATTTGTACAATATCTTGTTTTTTTATTTTTTCTTCAAATTCAACCATTTGTGAATCATAATCAGATAATTTTTCTTCAATATCTGAACTTTCACCTATCCCTTCTAAAAGATTTTTTGGAAATGGTTTAGTCTCAATTTTTGATGCAGAAGTATATAATTTTATCCAATTATTTTCTAATTCATAGGTTGGAATACTCTTTGCATCTTGTGTGATCCAATATCCTTCTTTTTTTGAATCGGGGCCTAAAATTCTAATTATATCAGGCTTATCGGAATTTAACGAATCTATTGATTGATAATGTCCTGTTGTTATTATTTTTTCCATATTATTGTTAATTATTTTGTTATTATTTGGATATTTTAAACTTTTTGTTTTAAAATATCGTTTAAATAATGTAGACAATGTTTTATTGAATCTTTTGATACATAATCGCATAATTCTTTATTTTCATTATTGTTACTAATTATTTCGAAATTATTTATAAAATTAATAACAATAAATCGTAACAATTTAATATTATCAAATTCAATATTATAAAAAATTTCTGTTATTGTTGGAGTAAGAATATTTGTTTTTATTTGATTATAAGAAACATAAATATTACGAATTACTCTTTTATTAAAATCTGTTATAAAAAAATTATTTTTCTTTTGAAAACAAAAATTCAATAATGCAATAAATTCATTTATATCATTACATTTTATTTCTGAATCTTCAGGTATTTTATTTTTAATTTTTTCTCCATAATCTTTGTAAATAATTTTACAAGTTTCAACTAATAATTTTTCCATCACATTATTTTTATATTATTATATTTTTATTCTTATATTCTTATTTAGTATATTATTGTTTTTATGATTTTCATCTATATTTTCATCTAAAGATAATAATTTATCAACAATACCAATTTGAATGTTTTTTAATCTCATAACATATTGCACTTGTGCTATTGTCGGAGTTGCTTTTGCATTTATCTGACACTTTTTACAAAAAATAGAATTAACACCATATTGTTTATAACTAACATAAATTTCTTTTAAACAATGTAAACACCACCATTTTGTTTTTGTTGTCAATCTATATTTATATTGATTTGTTCTTCTTTGTCTATTATTTATGCAAATTCTCAAAGTTTGTTCTTTTGTAAATTCCATATAATTATTGATTTAAAATGATTTTTATTAAAAAAGGTTGGTTGAAATTCAACCAACCTTTTAATTATTTAATAACTTAATTTAATTAAGCCCAACCATATTTATTAATAAATACTGCTGTATAATAATTCAATTCAGGATAAAAACCAATATCTGCAATCTGGAAACGTGACCAAACACGAATCTTTTCAGCCATATTCTGTTCAGCAACCATTTGACGACTTGCAGCCAAATCATAAGCTAAGAATTTTGCTCCTGGATCAGTATCATTACCACGACGACCAAATAAAATACGAGGATCATCAAAGCTAATTTTTGGATTTTTATAAACATTTACTGTTTCAAAAATAGTACCAGCATAATGCAATTCAGGATTAGCACTGAAAGAAGTAGTAACAGGACAAGCACTAAAAGTAGATTGTTTTTTCAAACAAGCAGCAAGAGTACCACCAAGAACTACGAAATCAGGAGGTGCAATACGATTTTGTTGAGCAACAAATTCAAGAATCAACAAAATACGAGCATATAAACGTTCTCCATGAGTCATTTGATTTTCATAAGCAGCAGATACTAATGAATTTGTCAAATTTTCCATTTTAGTACGACAATCATCACCAATAATATCATCAAATGTAACATCAACATCACTCATTGGTAAAGTTACATTAGTTGGAGTATCAATGTAAAGTGAATAATTTGCACCTTGTGACTGAAAAGCATTAACTGCATGAGTTACACCTAATTTATATAAGTGAGTTAAAATTACTTCATCCAAAGATTGAACCAATTGATTCTGAACTCCTGTGTAAAGATGAGAAATAACATTCACACCCATTGCAGCCATATCCTTAATCTGAATGTTACTGGTATCAGCTTCAATTTCTAAACCAACCATTTCAAGTTGTTTGTCCATTGCAATTACATTCAATTTATGTTTAGGTCCTTTTTCGTGTTGTGCACGAGCCATTCCACCAAGAGAATTATTGTTTGAAGCAGCTTCAGCAATATTTTGACGTACAGCAGATGCATATCCAACACCAATAAGACTAATTACAGTACCACCAGCAATAACAGTTGGAGCAGCAACATAAACTTTACCAGGAGCTGCATTAATAGCATCAACAACTTCTTTAACAGTTACTGAATTATCATAAACATAAGCAATTTCAGTAGTTGTTGTTGCTTTACCTGTTGCGATAACTTCAACTGTAATTGCAGCTTTTACAGTTGAACCAAGCATAAAGCGAACTTTTAATACTTTTCCATTAGCAGCAACAATAATAACTTCTGTAGTTGCACGTTTCAAAGCTTGTGCTTTAATCCATGAACGAGTAAAAATTGGAGAACTCAATTCAATAAATGTTGGCAAATTAGCAACATCATCAAAAGTACCACCACCATAAACAGTATCAATATAAGTTACTAATACTTTAGGGGTATCAACAGCAATTGTTGGCATAAGGTCAAAACCAATACAATTCAAAGCAATATGATTTTGAAGACCAAATACATAACTTGGAACATCACCTGAACCTGCTTTATATCCTGGATTCCAAATACCTCCAGCTAAAGCTGAAGAAGAAGCTGGATTAGCAACAGCCCCCATTCCAATAACATTACCTGGAGTTGAAACACTTTCAAATAAGTTTTTAAGTTGTGGCATTGCACTTCCGAAAATACTTGCATCTTCATTCAAAGGACTTGCACCCATTAAATTAGCAATACGTGTACGGTTACCATATTGGTCAGCAACAAACTGCAGACGTTCTTTTTTAATAGCATCTCTACCTGAACCATGTTCAAATTTTGCAAATTCAGAAGCAAATGCTGATTCCAATAATGGTTTCATAGCATCAGAAGTTCTCTGATCGAGTTCTGTGTGCTTGTAAATAGATTTCTTAATAATTTCTAAAGCCATAATAATTTTGTTTTTTTAATTTAACAATATTTTTTAATAAAATTTTAATTCGAAATAAGAATGAATTTTAGAGTCCTAAATAAAATGAACGAACTGATTCATTTAAATTTTGATCTTTTTCTTTCTTTTGTTGTTCAGCATCTTGTTTTTGTTTCAACTGTTTTTGTTCATCCTGTTGTTTTTGTTTCAACTCCTGTTGTTGTTGTTGTTGAATTTTTTGCAACTTCTGTTGTTTTTCCTGTTGAGCTTGTTTCAATTGTTGCTTTTCCTGTTGTTTTTTAACCGGAGTTTTTTGCTGAACTTGTTGTTGTTGTTCAAGTTTCTGTTGTTCATTTTCCTGTAACTTTTGAACTTGTTGTTTTTGTACTTGTTGTTTTTGTTTCAACTCAACTTGTTCTTTCTGTTGTTTTTCCTTCAACTGTTGTTGATCTTTCTGTTGTTTCTGATCTTGTTGATCTTTCTGTTGTTTCTGATCTTGTTGATCTTTCTGTTGTTTCTGATCTTGTTGATCTTTATCATCATCTTCATTAAGATCTTTTTGTTTTCCACAAGATTCTTTCAACTGTTGTTGCTCTTTCTGTTGTTTTTCTTTCAACTGTTGTTGCTCTTTCTGTTGTTTTTCTTTCAACTGTTGTTGAGCTTTTTGTTGTTGAACTTTTTCATCTTTTTCAGATTCAAAAAGTTGTTCATCATCAAGGAAATCTTGATCATTTTGATCTAACTCATTACCGTCAACATCAGCGAAAATATCATTTTCGTCAAGAAGCATTTGATCTTCAAAATCTTCGTCAGAAAATTGATCATCATCTTGATAGAGTTGATCAGGATTTTCTTCAGATTCTTGCAAATCTAAATCATCTTGATTTTGAAATAAATCTTCATCATCAAGAAAATCTTGTTGTGATTCATTCAAATTTTCTAATGCCATTTCGGTTTCAACTTCGGAAATATTCCCAAGTATCATTTCAATAAAACCTTTCATACATTTTTTGTTTTAATTATTAATAATAAATTAATTTATTTTAAAAAAGTTTCCTTTTTAATATCTTTTGTTATTTTATATATTATTCAATACTTATGGAATAATCATCTTTTATAAATCCTGCAGCTCCTTGATAATAACTTTTGCCTTGATTTTTTACTTTTAATTTGTTTTGTGAATTTTGAACCTGTTGAAAAAATTTATTTTGTGATTCTTTCAATTGTTTTTGTTCTTTTTCTTGTGATTCACCTAAATCTTTTTTTGCTGTTGCTTTTAATTTATCTTCTAATTCTTGTTCATCATTTGATTCACCTTTATCAAGAATTTCAATATCTTCTTTTTTTTCTTGTTTTGAATCATCTTGTTGATCTTCAGATTCATATAAATCTGTTAAAAGCCATTCATAAAAACAATTTTGCTTTTCATTTAAAGATATATAGTGATTAAATTTATCTGAAATATTTTTTAAATCTTCTTCATAAATAATACCAGAAAAGCCTTTTTTATTTTTTGATTCAGTTTGAATAAATTTTTGACTTTCATTTAATTCTTTAAAATTTAAAACAGCAGCACTAAATCCTGGATGATAAACTAAATCATATGTTGTCATTAATTTGACTTTACAAATTTTAGTTCCATTTGCTTGTTCTTTTTCTTCACCTGCAGCTCTTGCACTAATTGCAAGTTGTCCACCAGAATGAACTATTTCTTGAGCAATTTTTCCATTAGGAGTATTTAATATAATAAGACGAATATATACTTTCTTTTCTGATTCAACATACCAAATATCCAATAATTTATGTGAAATATTTTTTGAATTAATAGCATATGAACTTTCAGGATGTTCTAATTCACCGTAAACTCCTTTTGGTGAAAAAATTTGTTTTCTTAAAACTTGAACAAGTTGTAAATATGTTGGAATATCATAAAATCTTTTGTTATTATTTGGAGAATCAGCAGATAAATCAGCACAACAACCTTCCATCACAATTCCCTTATAAAGATGACCTGTTGTTGGGTCAATCATATTTTCTTTTATTTCAGAATAAGGTATTTCTGTTAAAGGAATCTGATTAGATTCAACATAAAGAAATTTTTTCGTTGTAAGTTCAGCCATAATTATTGTGTTATTTTATCGATTTTAATATTTTATCATTCAAATATGTTTCTCTATGATATTTTACAAATTCTTTGAAAAATGAATTTTTATTAATTTGTAATTCAACAATAATAAATGGTTTTATATATTTATCCAATATTATATCGTTATTT
>Ga0302209_10000526_pt1 | contig 17991 bp, 17 predicted proteins | sample II_Fen_E3_1_FD_194574 | JGI IMG/M metagenome (GOLD analysis project Ga0302209, IMG submission 194574) | Peat permafrost microbial communities from Stordalen Mire near Abisko, Sweden - II_Fen_E3_1 | ecosystem: Environmental > Terrestrial > Soil > Wetlands > Permafrost | place: Sweden: Abisko...
CCTGAAATCATCATAAGCCTATCAAACATATTGACAAATGAACAGCCCGATACTGAAATGTTTGGTGGAATGAGCTTTCTGTTTATGATCGGATTTGCCCTCTATTTTTGCAAAGACTGCATAAACGGACAAAGCATTGCTAAACGCATCCTGAAGCTGCAACTCGTTGACAATAAGACAGGAAAGGTTACTTCCCCTCTGAAATGTCTTTTAAGAAATGTATTCTGTATTTTGTGGCCATTGGAAGTCATCGTGGCATTCAATAATCCGGGCAGACGAATTGGAGACCTGGTGGCAGGTACGAAACTGGTGGTATTTGATCCCGCATTGGAACAACCGAAGATAAACTCAGGGAAAGTTGCAGTTACATTTGTTCTTGCTTATGGAATTTTAATGTTATTCACGATTCCGTTTTTTTTCATGCAACCGGATTTTCTAAAAAAGGATACTAGATTTGTAGAAAGTTCATATAACGTACGGCTCAGCAAAACAGCAGAAAAGCTATTCAATGACAGTCTGGGTCAAATTCTGACTGCGGATATAAAGGTATACGACAAAATTGAAACCGAAAACCTGAAATATGTTTCTGCTATTTTCGTACTAAACAGAGATGAGTTAACATCAGAAAGTGATTTTGATAACCTTAAAACAGAAACGACAAGAATCCTGTTGACACAGTTAGCTGAAAAAACATTTGTGGGCGAATTGAAATACGTGTACAAGACAACGACCAGTATGAATACAAATATAATATATCTTGACTGGAGAAAAAAAAACGAGAGTAAGAATATCCGGAAAAACACTATCATGGACCAATTGAGGCTGTTGTGGTTGTAGCAGGTTTGCTTCGTAATTACTTTGTCCGTCAGTTGAAGAATAATTAAATGTTCCTGAGAAAAGTTTAACTGTTATAAATTACCGAAAATGCCAATAGTTCAGGTCATTCAGTGTATTTGCAGGGAATTGAAAGGTCATTCTTTTTAGATGAAACACGACAAATAATAAATAACACAAAAAACTATGGAAGAAGAATTAGCAAAACATTCTAAGAAAATTTTTATGACACTGAAGAATTCCAAAAAACTATTTTCGGAAAAATTAAAAGAGGTATTTATCGAAATCTTTATTATTGTTTTCTCAGTGACACTTTCTATCTGGTTACACGGCAGGAGCCTGCACACTCACCAGCAAAAAGAGACAAAGGAGTTTTTAAGTGACTTAAAAAGTGACTTGTTTAAAGATATAAAAAGTGTGTCCGAAAAGGAAATTCAAATGTCCAACACGATTCAGCAGTATAGTTATCTGAGTAATCTTACTGATAAACGTATTGACAGCATAACTAACAAAAAAGGGGAAATTAACATGAACGTTTCCTATGTAATCAAGACGACAAATGATGGTAATTATGAAGGGTTTAAATCAAGTGGTAAAATCGGATATATCGAAAACAAGAAACTCAAGAAATTAATTCTTGAATATTATCAGGAAGGCATGCCTTCCATTAATGAGACAGAGAATTATTTCAATTTGCGGATGGGTAAAATCGAAGATCTGATATTTCTGGACAAAGATAAAAAGAAGAAGCTTTTAGATCCTTCACTTAAAATGTACTTTAATGTTGTAATTAAAACGGCACAAAACAACATCAAGAATTACAAATCGATTTCAAAAGAGGCAAAGGGAATTATCTCTGAAATTCTCAAAGAAGAAAAAAAGTAATTTGATAAACGAATGGAATGATAGGAACTTTGAAAATAAAAAGATTGGATTTTATTGTTTTTCTAATATTTGAAAAGTATTTTGTAAAATGATTATCCGTATACATTTTTTTAAGGGAGATTTCCATAGATTTTTTTAATGAAAGAAATTAAGAAAGAGATTGTCCACAGATTACACTGATTTCCACAGTATAATTAGATTTAAAGAAATTAAGAAAGATTGTCCACATATTCCACAAATTATTTAGATTGATTATCTTCAATGTCTATGAAATAGTAGATTTTAAATTGTTAAGTGATTGAAGGAGCTAATGGCACATTCCGACCTGGCGGACGGTACACTCCGACATGTAGGAAAAGCTTAGAAATTTTGGTAGAAAGGGTGTAATTGAACAAATAGACTCTCCTAAAATACAAAAATCCAGATTATAAGGAATAGGACGTTTTGAGGATAATCTTTTTTTGTAATTGGGTTATTATGCAACTGATTTTGGATTGAACAGTGGCTTTATAGATGATGTTTTTTTGAAAAGTGGAACAAGTATAAAAGAAAATATATTTTGATAGTAGAACCAACATCGAATAAGGAAATATCAAAAATAAATACCAGTGCTCATAAGGTATCAGGACTAGCTCCAATTGAAGATGGAGACTGCCGTATATTGATCCTGGGAACCATGCCCGGGGTAGAATCGTTGAGACAGCAAGCTTACTATGCAAATCCCAGTAATCTGTTCTGGAAATTAATAGCCGTAGTGACCGGGGAAACCGCACCGGACAGCTATGAAGATAAGAAAGTCTATTTACGTCGGCATAAAGTGGCACTTTGGGATATGTGTCAGGTCTGTAACAGAGCAGGTAGTCTGGACAGTAATATTTCAAACGAAGTGCCGAATGATATAAAATCATTTATTGCCGTACATCCCAACGTAAAAGTGATAGGTTGCAATGGCAAGGAATCAGCACGAATGTTTCGAAAATACATGGTGGGGATTGAAAATGTAGAGTTTATTCCGTTACCTTCATCCAGTCCCGCCAATGCAGGTGTGTCCCTGGAAAAGAAGGTAGATGCATGGAGCCGGCTGAAAGAATATATGTGATTTGGAATTTAAAACAAATAGAACAGAGCAACATAGCTAAACAACAATAATTATTTATACTTACACATACTGTTAGTCATAATAAATTAATATCTTTGCAGTGGAAATAAAGTTTACAGATAAGAAACTCGAAAAAATAGCAAACAACGACCGGAAGATGCTAAAGGAATTTGGCAAAGTAAGAGCTATTATTTTGCGTAGAAGATTAACACAATTAATGGATGCCGTCACATTAGAAGATGTCAGATATTTACCCGGCAACTACCACGAACTAACGAAAAACAGAAAAGGTCAATGGGGTTGTGATTTGGATCAACCCTACTGATTGGTTTTTACGCCCATAGAAAAGCCAATACCGTTAAATGAAGACGGACAATTTGTCTGGCTTGAAATAAAAAGTGTTGAAATCATCGAAATTACAGACTATCACCAATAAAGAGAACTTCCATGATTACAAATAAAAATCAATACTTTCCACAATCCATATCACATCCGGGTGAAACCCTGGAAGAAAAGCTTCAGGAAATGGGCATGGGACCGAAAGAGTTTGCTATACGTACCGGGAAACCGGAAAAAACAATTATTGCCGTGATAAAAGGGGATAGTTCTTTGACTCCCGATATGGCAGTACAATTCGAAAGCGTTACCAGGATACCCGCCCATTTCTGGATAAACAGCCAACGCCACTATGATGAATTTATGGCACGTGAAAAGAGGAAAGAAATCATAACTCAATCGATAGAATGGGCAAGATTATTTCCTGTTTCCGACATGACAAAGAAAGGATGGTTGCACTCATTTTCAAGCATAGAAGAAAAAACTTCTGAGTTACTTTCATTTTTTAGCATGAGCAGTCCGGCTGCCTGGAAGGATTATTACTTTAATCAGGAACTGAAAGTTTCTTTTCGGATTTCGCTTGCACATACCAACGAACCTTATGCCATTTCCGCATGGTTACGAAAGGGAGAACTGCAGGCAAATGAACTTGTTGCGAACAGTTATTCAGAAAAGAACTTCAAGGAAATATTGCCTGAAATAAAGAACATAATGGCTACGCAGCCTGCTGATTTTTTCGCACAATTACAAACCAGATGTCTGAAAGCAGGTGTTAAAGTGGTATATACTCCCTGTTTACCCAAAGCACCAATTAGTGGTTCAACACGTTGGTTAAATGATACTCCTTTAATTCAACTAACAGGAAGGTACAAACGGAATGATGTTTTCTGGTTTACATTCTTCCATGAAACAGGTCATATTCTGATCCATGGAAAGAAAGATATTTTCCTGGAAGATATTGAATATCCTGATAAGGTAAACGAGAAAGAACTGGAAGCGAATAGTTTTGCCATTAAGTGGACTTTGTCGGAGGAAGAAGAAAAAAAGATAATGAATGCAATTCCTTTAAACGAAGAGAAAGTGCGAATGTTTGCAAAAGATTTCAACACCCATCCAGCTATAATTATTGGACGGTTGCAACACAAAGGATACATACCGTACACATTTGGCAAGGAACTATTTGAACCGATAATAATGGAGAGCTAAAATTTAAGTCAAACCATATTGCAAATATTCAACGTAGATATTACAAAAACTTATGAAAAATAAAAAGATAATTGTTTTCCTGTTTAATGGTTACTCCGATTGGGAGATTGCTTACCTCACTCCTGAGATCAGGAAAAGTGAAGAGTTTGATTTAGTTTATTTCTCAGCCGATGGGAGTCCTGTGACTTCTATGGGAGGGTTGCGGATACTGCCGGACGTATCGTTGGCGGAAATCAATGCGGAAGATGTATCTATAATGATTCTTCCGGGTGGTACTGCCTGGGAAAAAGGAGAAAATACTGAAATAGATCAGTTGACTAAAACTCTGTTCGATAAAAGAAAAACAATTGCTGCTATTTGTGCTGCGACTACCTATTTAGCAGGACTAGGATTTCTGGACAATTTGAAACATACAAGCAATGACTTAGCCTATCTGAAATGGATGGTACCAAACTATGCAGGTGAAAGGGATTATCTCAACTCACTCGCAGTAACCGATGAGCAAGTAATTACAGCAAAAGGGATTGCACCAATTGAATTTGCAAGGGAGATATTTGAGAAAATAGAATTGTATAGTAAACCTGATATTGAGAAATGGTTTCAACTTTTTAAAAATGGCGTCTGGAGTGAATAAAAAATTCCACACTTCACACAGGATGGGCATCGGCAATTGTGTTGTATATAGGAATGTTATTTAATACAATACCATGACTAAAAATCCATATAGACATCAGATTTTCTGAAATATTTTTCATATATACAATGACTTATAACTTCTCACTTATAAAACAAGAGGAAACAGAGTACAGTATGTCGATACTTACTCTATTTCCCCTGATAAAATTTCTTCACTTTTAATTCTACAAACTATCCTTTTATTTTTGTAAAATTTTTAGAGACAATGGTATTATTTCTTTTAATAACCAATGTATAAAAACCGGCTGGAAGAGCTTGAATATCCACATGATTCTCCTTTAATCTACTGTTGGTTACTAAACTTCCCATCGTATTGTATATTTCATAAGTAGCTCCCTCCAGAGAAATTCCGGATCTTATATCAACTAATTCTTTAGCAGGATTGGGAAACAGTACAATATCGTTTTTCTCTACTTTCATTTCCACAGTACCGGTTAGACTGCCTGTTGCAGGAATACCTAAAACCGAATACGGAACTCTTACTCCCTTTACCCGATAGAAATACGGATCGATATACGCTCCTTTTACAACACTTACTCCATTAACAATTTTCTTACCGGCTGAATTAACCGTGATGTCTGTTTTGTCATCAGCAGAATAGTTCAGACTGTAAGTAATCAGCAATTCATCATTTTCATTTGCAAACTGAGGATGAACGTTGGGTGTATAATAACGGGCCTGTGACCCATAGATATACTCATTGATAGCATAGATCTTCTTTGAATCGGCAAAGCCTGATATCGGAGAATCGGCAACAGTACCACGTACAAACCTTGAAGTAGTTGCCCAAAAGCCAATGTCCAGTGTAATCAAAACATACTTCCCGTTTACATAACCGACTGCTGCCGATGCTCCCTGACCTTCAAAGACCTTGGCTTTGTTACATTCAGCATCCGTAGCCGGCTGCGCAGTTCCCCAGGTAGTACCATTCCAGAATGTCCATGCAGTAAATGGATTGGACTGTGAGTAACGTGCTACAAATATCTGTATCGCAGAGCCAAAACCCAGGCCTCTGCTTCCAAACACATAGACATATCCATCAGCTGCTTTAACCATGCCACAGGAATAGTTAACAGCAACGCTGGTGCTTAATCCAGGCACTTCATGGCGGATAGAAGTCCAGACAAGACTACCCGTTGAGGATGGGTAGATCTCATAAAGCGTTTGTTTTGTCTGTGACAATCCACTGCCCTCGCCACAGATTAAATACACTTTCCCGTTGATCTCCACACCGTTGGATGGCCAGGCAAAAGATTGGTTGGATTGAATGTTGCAAATTTGTTTGGGACGTGACTGTGTACTGTTCGTTCGGGTGATATTCGGAGCATTTTCCGGTGCCCAATCCGTTAAAGAGGGTTGTAAGAACATGGAATTACCGTACGTAAAGTATGCTGAGCTGCTAAATAGATTATTGGTTTGCAATTGTGAACCATCCCAGGAATCCTGGGTTACCCACAACGTTTTACCATTCGATAGAGCAATACTGGACCCCTGATCAAATGCAGCTGAACCGAAGCTCCTGGTATTACGCTCAAAAAATTTCACGACTTTGTCATCACGATACGTACAAAGTGGCTGTTTATTAATTGCCCATAACTGATGATCCGCTCCATTGAATACATCCTGGGTAATGGGTGTATTATCAAGGACAGGCAAGTTTGAGTTGGTTAATACCAATCCACTGTTCTTATTGGTAATTTTATATTTACCGGCTGAGACTTCAGTAATACTCCACAACATTTGGTTTCCCGGCACTATCCATCCTGCATTTTGTTGCAATTGAATGCCGGCAGCAGTGGAACCCACAGGGACATCCAGAAATTTACCACTCATTGTGCTACGTATCGAATAGTATTTCACATTATTTTCGGTAGAAACGTAAATAATATGCCACCTTTGATACTTCTGAGGGTTGGCTTCGTCATCCAGTTCAGCGGCATGGCCAATAATCAAAGCCTGGTCTTTATATTTTTCATTATAAAGGGTATCCCCTGCAACCTGTAAATAGAGTTCGCCCGATAGACTTTTAAAAGTATACACCCCATACTCATCGACATTACCGGTAATAACCTGAGCAACTGCCGATGACATACTGTAAAATGCGAACAACGCAACTAGAACCGGGAAACGTAATTTATTTTTCATTCTAAATATTTAAGGGATCAATCAGGTGATTCATTCGCATGATTGAACGTTTGTTTTATAGGATTCAAATATAATAATTTTATTTAAGATTTCAATAATTTGCAACATTTAATCCAAGGATTCATTCGTTGGGAGTAGGTTGTGGTTTTGAGTATGTGGTCAATCTTTCTTAATTTCTTTAAATCTAAATAATCTGTAGGAATCTGTGCAATCTGTGGACAATCTGTGGACAATCTTTCATAATTTCTTTAATTCTAAATAATCTGTGGAAATCTGTGTAATCTGTGGTCAATCTTTCTTAATTTCTTTAAATCTATATAATCTGTGGAAATCTGTCTCTACAGGACAGCATGCGGTTAATCATATTTTTTATTTGGGCAGTAAAGTAGAATTGAGTAATTTTGTGCTTCTTTTAAATTCATTTGTTCCAGCGGATAGAAAACGATGGTTGAATGACTATGACATTAAAAAAAACAATGAAACGATTTTTGATTTTAATCCCGGTGATGATCTGTTGGAATATGTGCGTTTTTTGTGCATCGCCGGTAGATGTGGCAGATAACACTCTTAAAGTAAACGGGAAAAGTGAAGAGGTATTTTATTATGGGTTTTCCGCCGGAGATGAACTTGTATTCTCTTTTAAAGAAATACACGGTTGGTCGCTGAAAGAACTTGAAATCAGTGAACTTCCGATGTCGGTTAAGTTTATGGATTATAAGGTACGGAAAATACAGGAGAAAAGAATCTATATCTCCCGAACAGGGATTTACAAATTTCGGTTGGTGAATCCTGAAAGCAGTGCACGGATCTGCAAAATAAAGATTCAACGCATTCCCGCAGGACCCGCCACTCAGGATTTCAATTCATCGGTTTACTGGCACACGGTTCAGGATACCACCTACGTGCCTACACAGGAAAAATACATTATGAAACGTGACACCTCAGCCCAGACACTGGTGGAAAGGGTCACCAGGATAGGAACATCAAATCTCTTTTACGGGAAGCTAAGCAAAGACCTGATTGATTTCACCCTACCTCCGGGGACCGTGTCGTGGAGCTATTATATCGGCGTTGGAACGGAAGGTCAGAAAGCATTCGTCAAAGCAAAAAGAGGTTTTCTAAATACCGCAGCATCAGTGGCTTCTCACATTCCGGGGTATGGTACTATGGCAGCATTGGCTATGTACGGCATCAACGCGTTTAGTATGATTCAGGGAGAGGACAATGTAAAATTCTGGTTTATGGATGATGAGATCAATGCCGCCATGTTCAAAGCGGGAAAGAAATTCAAATGCTTTAAACAGGGTGATGTTTTGAATGACGCTGCTCAGCAAAAGAAACCGTTAAAAGGGAAAATACATCTGGGCCTGGTGAACGACAATTCATTCGAACCAATCAATGTAACCGTATCGGTAACCGCCATCGTGGTAAGCGAGCAGAACTCGGTACGGAATAACAAACTCATGAAGATTGTAAGCCGCGAAGAAGGATATTTGAAGAACTAAATTCAACAAAATTCAACTTCAAGTTGTTGTAATTTGTGAAAATGAGATTACTTTTGCATATTAATCAAACTTATTATCAGTATGAAAACAGTAACAGTAACTATGAACGAAAAGGAATTGAAACGATTTGAAGTTTTCTAAGTAGCTGAAAGAATTATACGTGGAATCAAACAGGAGCATAAGGAAGTGAAAAAATCGAAAGAAAATATATCGTTTCGTCTATCAGAATATAAGAATACCCACTAATATGATTTCCAAACAAATGCATCTTAATTTTGTTCTTAATTTCAGTTGTTATTGAAATATTAGTGATCCCGTTTAAACAGATATCAAGATGAAGAGTGTATATTTGCATCTTCAACATTCAACCATTTCAAGCCACATATTGTATGATACACACCATAAAAATAGACGATAAAACACCCACCGGGAAGCGATTAATAACTGAATTACGTAAACACAACAAAGTGGTGAAGTTTGAAGATCCATTCATTGAGGGAGTAATACCAGAAGGATATATGACAGGGGATGAGTTTTTTACAGGCATAAAAGAAGAACTTAGAAAACGAGCTCAGGAAAATGGTTTATTACAGCAAAATCGCTCAGAATGATTTGATTGAAATATTTTGGGGACTGTTAACCTGGGAAAAACATCCTTTAGAATATGATCACGTCACCAGCTATTTAGATGAATTACAGGAAGTGTGCAATAGACTTGATCAATTGAATTATCACTCGAAGGCAAAATTTCAAACACATAGACAATTTGGTGACTTCGCTTATATGTATCGAAGGAATAGAAATACAACATGGTATATTATATACGATTATGATGAAATAACCAAATTCGTTTATATAAAACATATCATGCCAAACCATACAAGTTTAAAATAGAATTAGTCATTGAGCATTGGATTTTGTTAGTCCAATCATTTAAATAGCCTGCTAAAATATGCAGGCTATTTTGATTTTCAACCAACATGTAAAAAAACAATCCTCAATATTGTTTCTATCAAAATATAGGCATTACAGAAAAATTTCCTTAATTTTGTACCCTCTTTCAAACAACAAACTTTTCAAACTTTTCAAACATCAAACTTTAAAACATCAAACTATTCAAACGAACATAATCATGGCTAAAGAATTTAATTACCAGGAACCGTTTCCACTGGGAAAGGAAATAACCGAATACTATTTGCTCACAAAAGAACATGTGTCTGTATCTGAATTTGACGGACAGGAAGTATTAAAAGTAGAACCGGAAGGACTCACCATGCTGGCACGTGCCGCCATGCACGATTGCTCATTCCTGCTTCGTCCTGCTCATCAGGCTCAGGTTGCCTCTATACTTGCTGATCAACAGGCCAGTGAAAACGATAAATATGTTGCGTTGACCATGCTTCGCAATGCCGAGATTGCAGCAAAAGGAATATTGCCTTTCTGCCAGGACACCGGTACAGCGACTGTTTATGCTAAAAAAGGAAGCAATGTATGGACCAACGGTACAGACGAAGAAGCCTTGTCGAAAGGAATCTACGAAACCTATACCGAAGAAAACCTGCGTTATTCACAAAATGCTGCATTGAACATGTACGATGAAGTGAATACAGGGACCAATCTTCCCGCACAGATCGACCTAGTTGCCAGCCACGGAAACGAATATAAATTTTTGTTCATCGCTAAAGGAGGAGGCTCTGCCAATAAATCGTATTTATTCCAGGAAACAAAAGCCTTGTTAAACCCTGTATCGTTAGAGAAATTCCTTACCGAGAAAATGAAAACTCTGGGAACAGCAGCCTGCCCACCCTATCACATTGCCTTTGTGATTGGCGGAACTTCTGCCGACGCCTGTATGAAAACAGTGAAACTGGCTTCTACCAAATACTATGATGAACTTCCTACTGAAGGAAATGAACTAGGACAGTCGTTCCGCGACGTAGAAATGGAAGCCAAAATTCTGAAAGCATCACAGGAATCGGGTATCGGAGCACAGTTTGGAGGTAAGTATTTTGCCCATGATGTAAGGATTGTTCGCATGTCGCGTCACGGAGCTTCCTGCTTTGTAGGCATGGCAGTATCCTGTTCAGCCGACCGGAACATCAAGGGTAAAATCAACAAAGAAGGTATTTGGGTTGAACGTATGGAAGATAATCCGGGTCGTTTAATCCCCGAAGAATTGCGCAACCAGGGTGAAGGCAATGCCGTAAAGATCAACTTGAATCAACCCATGAAAGATATTCTGTCTACGTTGTCAAAGTATCCTGTATCGACCCGCCTTTCCCTAAACGGGACCATCGTAGTAGGTCGTGATATTGCACATGCCAAACTAAAAGAATTGCTTGATTCGGGCAAACCGCTTCCACAATATGTAAAAGATCATCCAATCTATTATGCCGGTCCTGCCAAGACACCGAAAGGAATGGCTTCAGGATCATTTGGTCCGACTACTGCCGGGCGTATGGATTCGTATGTTGATCTGCTTCAGGAAAACGGAGGCAGTCTGATAATGATTGCCAAAGGGAATCGTACCCAACAAGTCACTGATGCCTGTCAAAAGCATGGCGGATTCTATCTGGGCTCTATCGGAGGTCCGGCAGCTATCCTGGCCGAACAGAACATCAAGAAAGTGGAATGTCTGGAGTATCCTGAATTAGGAATGGAAGCTATCTGGAAAATAGAAGTGGAAAACTTCCCTGCTTTTATTCTGGTAGACGATAAGGGGAACGACTTCTTTAAACAAATAAAACCAATTATGGCTTGTTAGGAAGGTTTTTGAATATTGAAAACGGCTGTCTGAATGATCAGGCAGCCGTTTTTTTATTTATTTCAGTTTTAACCGGATTCCGAGGGTAGCACTGATACCCGGTTGGGTTAATCCACCATAATCGGCATAGGTTGCATTCAGGAGGTTATTCACATCTGCAAATACATCCACCTTTGTTTGTGACCAGAGCAACCGCCCGTTCAGCAGGAAGTAAGGTGTGAAATTTTTGATTACAGAAGGTGCACCGTATACGCTATTGGCATCGTATGTTCCGGATCGGTCCAGATACGAAACATTCCAGGAAGCTGATAGCTTATTCCAAATGGAATGATCGACAGTCAAAACAGCTTTATGCTTCAGGTAATCGAGTGCATATTTAGAGATAAAATCACCGGCACTTTTATCCAACTGCAAGTACGAATAATTTAATCCCAGTTTACGTACAAAAGAGTGGTGAAAGTAATATTCAAATGAGACATCTGCTCCGAGAGCATTGATATTGGTCAGGTTTTCACTGATCCATCCGGCAGTAGCACTTGGTTTGATCCAGTCAATAACATTTTGCCCCAACCGGAAATATCCTACAACATCTATTTTCCAGTCAGGATTTATGATTTTTGTTCCGGCTTCAAATGTCTGTGAATGCTCGGGTTTCAAATTCGGGTTGGCGGTATGTTGTGGTCCAACGTAATATAAATCTGTAAAAGTCGGAAGTCGGACAGCCGAATTGGCGTCTGCAAAAATACGAACCCTGTCGCTCAGGGCATAGGCAATATCAACTCCCCCAAAAGTATTTAACCCGTATGAATCGGTATAGGTGGAAGCTGCCCCGAGTGAGAAGTACCAACGATTCAGGTTCAGCGTCTGGTCAACATACCCGGTTGATAAAAGCCGGTTGGTGGCGTGTGTAAAGAAGCCGTTTGTTTCCAGTGGAGCATGCATTGAATCGATAGGTGTTCCAAGTACATTGCTGAATATATGTTCGTTCCGGATATCGATGCCCAATGTTGTTTTCCCGAATTTAGAAAGATAGGCTGCGGAGGCTTTTCCTCCGGTCACATCGGTCAGGTGATAATTCCATCCGGCCGGTTTATTGAAGTCCAGCTCAAAACGATCGTGATGTTCGCGCCAGTAACCCTGTGCAGCGTATTCGAGATTTCCCTTTTTCAGTGACCAGTTCAATGCTGCCAGAAAGGTTTTTGAATTTTCATATTGATTTGGAAAAGCCAGTGAATAAAAGCCACTTGCACCGAAGGCTTTTAACTGAGTAGCCAGTTGCAGGTCGAATTTACCTGCATTCCTGGTGTTGAATGTCGATTGAATAAAGGCGCTACTTAAATCAAACCCTGTATTTGCAGTGTAACCGTTACTGCTTTTGTGGGAGATGGAAGCAAAAGTGTGAATCCGGTCTGTGCCCATACTTCCCGATACAGATTGAGCAAAGTAATTAAAGCTTCCCCCGTCGAGTTCGGCATTCAGCGCATGTTTCTCGTTATTCTCAGTAACGATATTGATGGCCCCGCTAAAAGCATTGGGTCCCAACACCCGCGCCGAAGAACCTTCCAGGATTTCCACACGACTGACATCCGATAGATTAAGAGGGATATCGAGATTAAAATGGCCTGTTTGCGGGTCGGTGACATTGACTCCGTTCAGAAGTACCAACACCTGGTCGAACGAGCCACCACGCACAGATATATCCGCCTGCGTGCCATTTGTACCGCGCTGACGAATATCCAGGCCGGCAACATAATCCAGGAGTTGATCAATGCTTTGAACGGCCATTCGTGCAATATCGGCTTTATCAACTACAGTAAGTACCCTGCCCATCTCCGAATAGAGTTTATTGCGATTGGCATTGACCTGCAATTCTGAAAGATGGATTGCAATTGAGTCGGCTTTTTCCTGACTACGCACAGAAGAGAACAAGAACAGAAAGAGGGAACAAAGAATAAAAGTTTTTTTCATACTGAATAAAATAAAAAGAACGGTTGAGATGAGATAAACTCATTTCAACCGTTCTGATGAATAAAATAATTATTTGGATGCTGAGAGCACGCAGCTGCACTATCAGTTGTATATTCTAAAAATGATAATTCCCTAACCTGACACAATATTGCTTCCGGCTCCTGAAATTCAGAGGAGATATCAGTAGATTCGGTATCTGAGGCAAAAGCAAGGACAGTAGACTTAGAATTCCCCACTGATTTTTGTAAGGACTTATCCGAAATGGAAACAGCCAGGCTACCAATGGTGACCGAACATCCCAGACTGCAGAAGACAGCATACCCGGCCCTGCTCCAGCGACGGAAGCGGAGAGAAGAGGTACTGAATGCATTCTTTGATTTCATAATGACCGTTTATTTGAAGGCGCAAAAGTAATAAAAATTATTTAAACCTCTATTGCCCATAATTAAAAAAGGTGCATCTGTAAACAGAAGCACCTTTTAAATATATTTTAAAACAACTTATTGACGCAGGAAGTTTTTCCGGTTTAATTTTCCGGTCCACACATCCGAATGGGATGTTGTTCCTAAAATACCACCTATGATAAAGATGCGGTTCGACTTAAGTATCTGGTCTTTTTTATCCGCTGTCTGAACTCCTTTTAGTGAAGAAGGTTTAAAGACCACTACCGATTGGTAATTCCGCAACGGCAGGTCTAAAGGTAGCCTGTTGCGTAAAGTGTCAGGTCTTTGCCAGCTCAACCCATCGTCAACAGATACTTTGAAATAATTACCGCCGTTGATTCTTCTGGTACCAAAGGCAAATAACTTATTATCGTAGGATATAACCGAACCACCAACGGCAAGGGTATCCAGGGAATGATTTTCAGTATTGAAATCTACCCAGTAGACTCCGTCTTCCGAACTCCAGTTTGTTTTTAAAGAGTTTACATTGTCGGTAGCGGAATACCCTCCTGAAACCAACACTTTAGCCTTACCTGTCGAAGAACTGTAGCTCACGGCTGCAAAATCTTTCACAGGGAAGTTATCCGGTATAGTACCTGCTGTCACACCCCAGGTGATTCCATCGCCGGTAGAAGAGAACCTGTAGCTTAAATCATTGTTTTGAACTACTGCCCAAAGCTTTCCATTCAACACATAAGCAAGGGATTTGAATGTAAATTCACTCACTGCTTTTTTAGTCCAGTTAAAACCATCTGAAGAGGAATAGATATTGACTCCATCCTGCGTTAAATAGAGTTTACCATTAAAGAAGATCATATCATTTAACGGTGAATTGACCGGTAATCCGCTTAATTTTGAAGTCTGGTCATTCCAGGTATATCCATCGGTTGAAAGGTTCAATTTAGCACTTGTACCATCGTTTGAATAGTAAAACAAAGTATCACTCTTAACCACTGTTTTTTGACTGGTTGCATTGATCTGATTCAAATCGCCGGTCACTTTACTCCAGGTATACACTTCAGGATCCACCTGATGAACATTTACAGAGATACCATATTTTATAGATGGAGTTTTACCATCCGACGCAAAATTTTTCACATACTTTGCTTTTCGGAAATCAACAGTATCTGTACCGGTAATCCATGCCGAATCCTTATTGTATTTATTTCCCAACGGGTAATACAAAATAGCACCGGATGTGCTTGCAAACTTAAAAGTGGGGGTTACGCTGTCAATTCTCGTTTTATAAGGTAAAGAATCTAAATTTACGATAGTTTTGTCGACTAAGGTAAAAACAGCTGTACCGATATAAGGAATACTGTCATTGGCTGCAAAAGTCAGTGATACAAATGCAGGATCGCTTGATGTGGTGGTAACCGTGGTGGTACCTAAACATGAACTTAGTAAAATGATAGAAGACAGGAAAAAAAATTGCCGGAACTGATTGAATTTCATAAATACAAAGTTTTTTTTGAACGTACAAAGTTAAAAACATTTTAGCTCATCTTTATCGAGCTTCCTAAGATTTATTGTTTTTTATCATTAAAAACAGGTTTTTGAAGAAAGCCACCAGAAATGAATCATTATTTCATTTACTATTTACCATTTACTATTTACTATTTACTCCCATGGCTTATCGTTTTTTACTACCGATTACCAACTACCGACTACCAGCTACCGACTACCATCTACCAACTACCAACTACCTACTACCATCTACCAACTACCGACTACCGACTACCGACTTACCTCTTACCTCTTACCTCTATTTTATCTCCACCACCACCGGACAATGATCTGAATGTATAGCTTCCTGGAGAATTGCTGCAGATACAAGCCTGTTACGCAAAGGTTCGCTTACCCAGTGATAATCGATGCGCCATCCGGCATTTCTTGAACGGGCAGCACCCAGGTAACTCCACCAGCTGTATTGGTCGGCACGTTGATCGAAGACCCTGAATGAATCGACCATTCCTGTTGCTTCATACTGATCGAGCCACTCGCGTTCTTCGGGTAAAAACCCCGATACGCCTTTTTGTCTTTCAGGATGATTAATATCAATCGGTTTATGGCAAATATTATAATCACCACAGACAACTATATTCGGTCTGGTTTTACGTAGGTTGGCGATAAACAACGCAAAAGCTTTTAAAAATTCCATCTTTAAAGCCTGACGGATATCTCCGGATGAGCCGGATGGAATGTATACACAGACTACTGTAACATCCCCGAAGTCGGCACGGATAACTCTTCCTTCGGAATCAAATCCGGTATGTTGCATTCCGATAATTACATTATCAGGTGCCTGTTTGCTTAATATTGCCACACCACTGTATCCTTTTTTTTCGGCAGAATGAAGGTACGATGTATACCCCAGCTTTGCAAAAAGCATAGTGTCAATTTGTTCCGGTTGAGCTTTCGTTTCCTGAAGGCAAAGTACATCGGGATTTTCAGATTGAAGCCATTCAGTAAAGTTTTTGGACAAGGCAGCCCGGATCCCGTTTACATTATACGAAATGATTTTCATTTGTTTAATTTTTTTACTTGTTTAAATAATTCAGATGCAAATACAAAATTATTCAGAGCTTTATTATCAACATGAAAAATATCCTTATTGTTTCCTTGCCAGGTCTTTTCACCGTCTTCAATAAAGATAATGTTCTCACCAATTTCCATGACAGAATTCATATCATGGGTATTGATAATGGTGGTAATATCAAATTCGTGGGTTATTTCGTGAATCAGCTGGTCGATGATCAATGATGTTTTTGGATCCAGTCCTGAGTTCGGTTCATCACAGAACAGGTATTTAGGCTGAAGGGCAATGGCCCGGGCAATGGCAACACGTTTTTGCATTCCACCGCTTATTTCGGAAGGGGCCAAATGAAATGCCTTTTCTTCCAGGCTGACATGCTTTAAACAAAACATAGCCCGTTCGGTCATTTCTTCTTTCCCTAATTCCGAAAACATTTCGAGTGGATAGATGACATTTTCAAGTACACTCATCGAATCGAAAAGTGCTGAACCCTGAAAAAGCATGCCTACTTCACGCCTCAATATCCTGATCTCATGCATCTTCATATCCGGAAGGTTACGTCCATCGTACTCAATCCGGCCCTGGTCAATTTTATGCAACCCGATGATACTCTTCATAAGGACTGTCTTCCCGGACCCGCTCTGTCCGATAATCATATTGGTTTTTCCCGTTTCAAAAATTGCAGAAACATTTTTCAACACCTGATTATCTTCAAACGATTTATTTACATTTTTTACTTCAATCATTTTCTTTCTCTTAAAGTTGTTTCCGGGAAATTCACAAAAAAATTAAAACCAACAAGTTAGCCTAACATCAAATTGGTTATCAACAGATTAAAGAACAATATCAGGATACTGCTGTTCACCACTGCATTCGTACTGGCTTTACCTACATCCAGCGCTCCTCCATTGGCATAATAGCCATAATACGCAGACACGGATGAAATAAGGAATGCAAAAACCAGCGATTTAAGCAACGAATAAAACACATAATACGGAACAAAGGCATACTGGATACCCGCCAGATAATTTGCAGTGGTTATAATATCGGTAAGTAGCCCGACACAGTATCCGCCGATTAACCCCAGGGCCATACTGAAGATAACCAGGAAAGGCATCATCACTACAAATGCCGTTATTTTAGGTAATATCAAAAAATTGGCAGAATTAACCCCCATAATTTCGAGGGCATCGATTTGTTCGGTAATACGCATGGTGCCGATTTCCGAAGCAATATTTGAACCCACTTTCCCTGCAAGGATCAGACACATGATGGTCGATGAAAATTCCAGCAACAGGGTATCGCGGGTTACCAGTCCGGTGGTATAGGTTGGAAGCAAGGGGTTCGATGAATTCAGGGTGGTTTGAATTGTCATGATAGCTCCGATAAACACTGAAATAATAATAACTATGGGCAGGGATTGCAATCCCAGTTTTTCAAGTTCTTTGGGGAACTGGCGAAAAAACATTCTCCATCGGTCGGGTTGTACCAATACACGCTTCATCAGCAAAACATACCCTCCTGTTTCCTTTAATATACTCATGATTTATAGTTATATAGTTCGTATAATTATT
>Ga0302209_10000543_pt1 | contig 17738 bp, 14 predicted proteins | sample II_Fen_E3_1_FD_194574 | JGI IMG/M metagenome (GOLD analysis project Ga0302209, IMG submission 194574) | Peat permafrost microbial communities from Stordalen Mire near Abisko, Sweden - II_Fen_E3_1 | ecosystem: Environmental > Terrestrial > Soil > Wetlands > Permafrost | place: Sweden: Abisko...
GACTCCGGATTGGGCAATCATTTCGGAGCAAGTCAGGGCTGGTTACTGGAAAACCTGCAAAGTGCAGGAATCAGTGCGAATAGTGTCACAGACATTCTTATTACCCATGCTCATAGAGACCATATTGGGGGACTTGTTAGTAAAAATAATACAATCGTATATCCGAATGCACACTATTATATGGCAAAGGCGGAATACGATTTCTGGATGTCAGACAACCCTGATTTTTCCAAAAGCAAACTGACTGACGAACAGAAAAAAGGAACTATAGCTTTCACAAAGAAAATTTTAAACCTCACAAAGGATAAGCTGAATTTATTTAGCCCCGGCGACACGCTGTTTTCTATCGTAAATACAGAGTTAGCCGAAGGCCATACACCCGGTCATACTATTTACAGCATTTCTGCCGAAGGAAAATCAATCAAAAATATAGTGGATGTATTTCACTCTCCTTTGCTAATTACAAATCCTGAATGGGGTATCGAATTTGATATTGATTTTGAGCAAGGCATCAAGACCAGAACGAAGGTTTTGGAAGACTGTTATACCAACAAACGGTTAATCATGTCTTCCCATTTGCCATGGCCGGGATTAGGTTACATTGACAAACGAGAAAAATACTTTTGGGCTCCGTTATACTATTCCACACCAAACGAAATTAAATTATAAGCCTTCATGTGGCTGTATCAAAAGCACGCAAATAACGCAGAACCTATAGCATTGTCACACGATGCAATCGTGCGGCAGCGGAGGCACTCAATCTCATTTATGCTTTGTTTTGATTTTTGCACCCTTAACGAGATTTACCCTAATGTTTGGCTTATAATCCAGAGAGTATACCTCTATTTTTTTAAAGTCTTTACTTATCGTACACCTGTCATCATAAGAGCCTGATGTACAAAAGAAGTAATACATCGAGTCATTTTCGTAATATACGTATGCATGATCTTTAATTGAATATTTGATTGTTTGATTATCTAACATACTGAGTATTGCGATCTTTTCAGTAGTATTATTATGCCCAATAAATGACAAAAGCTTCTCATCAGTATCAATATATACCAGATTATCCGCCGTATCTATCGCAGCTATATAATAACCGCTTGGGTCGTCTTCGCCAGACGAGTAATGAAACCATGTTCTATGCAATTCTTTTCTTGCTATTGAACGATATTTAGTAGAATCGCCCCACTCGGCTACAATAGGATGTCCATTAAGATACAGCGTGTCATTATAATATTGTTCAGCAACACCAAAGCAGGACATACACTGCCAGTATTTGTATTTTTGTTTATTTCCAAACTTAGTCAGTAACTCGCCGAAACTACGATTGGCAATACTATCAGGTATAATATGCTTCACTGGCATTTTGCCAGCACTTGCATGTACTACACAAGCCAATAGTACTGTAAGAAATAATGGCTTTAAAAAGTTCTTCATATTTTTTCTTTGTATTACCAAACAGGGAATGACATACCTGCTGAAAAGAAAGGCTAATACTATTTACATTTAATAGATTTTCATTTATGCTTTGTTTTAGTTGTTGATTTCTATTTTGACTTGACACTTTGCTCAAAATCCAAATATTGAACTATAATCTTTTTGAAATCTTTATTTATCGAAAACTTTATAGGTGATAAACCAGACAATCCATAAAAATAATACATCGAGTCATTTTCATAATAGACATACGCACTATCTTTTAAAGAGTATTTGAACTTCCTAAAATCAAGAGAGGCTAATATTGAAATTTTTTGAGTCGTTGAATTATGTTTAATGAAAGTCAAAAACTTATCATCAGTATCAATATATACTACATTATCCGCCGTATCTATCGCAGCTATATAATAACCGCTTGGGTCGCCGTCGCCAGGCCGGTAGCGAAACCATGTTCTATGCAATTCTTTTCTTGCTATTGAACGATATTTAGTAGAATCGCCCCACTCGGCTACAATAGGATGTCCATTGAGATACAGCGTGTCATTATAATACTGTTCAGCAACACCAAAGCAGGACATACACTGCCAGTATTTGTATTTCTGCTTATCTCCAAACTTAGTCAGTAACTTGCCGAAACTACGATTGGCAATACTATCAGGTATAATATGCTTCACAGGCATTTTGTCGGCACTTCCATTTACTGCATAAGCTAAAAGTACTGTAAGAAATAATGGCTTTAAAAAGTTCTTCATATTTTTTCTTTGTATCTCCCCTACCACACTATTACATACGTGGCAACAATATTAAACCAACATAACACTCAGCAACCTTTTCTCCCACAGATCCTATTACATCAGTGATTACCTCATATTACTTGTTATTTTGTATATCTCATCACAAACCTTTTTTAAATCATCAATGTGCGTTTCGCTTCTTATATCAAAATCTAATCCTATAATACTTGTAGTAATACTACAAATACAATCAAACAACAAATCTTTGCTATAGCTATTATTTAGAACAGTGAATACATATGACTTATATTCATCGTGTGCTAATTCTGCAGGTACATTTATCGGATTCCAATTTGCTAATACATCATTAATCTTTTCCTCTATACTTTTCATACAAAAATATCATTAATTCCTTCTCCTGCTACACCATCACATCGCATAACAACAATATTAAACCAACATAATACTCAGCACCCTTTTCTCCCACAGATCTTATTGCATACATGCCACATAATGCAATCGTGCGGCAACAAGGAGGATGTTTTATTCAATCAGTTTCATTGTATTAGAGTCTACCATAAAAGTCCGTTATGTCGAAATAATATGTAATTTTTTCGTTTCCAGGTATAGTTAGTATTTTTATCGCATCAAACTTTTTTCCATTATCTGAACTTGTCGATTGCCCGATAGGTTTCCAATTTGTGAATTTCGCTCCATGCTTCTTCGCAATATAGTCATACTCTGCCGCAATGCCATCTCTTTCATTTCCTGCATTTTTTATAACGACAGAGGTTTCCATAGTTTTTCCATCTCCTCCTTCATATGAAACCTTTGACAAATCAGAAGCGTGACTGTAATATTTTGTCATACTTGCAGATTTATTTTGCATTGTCACACAGGAAATCAACAAAAAAGCAAAAGCTAATAGTACAAAAGGTGTCTTTCTATTCATGAAATTTTGTATATTGAATTGTAAGTAAATATATATTTTGCCTGATCATTAAAGTGAATTTGCTAATCAGACCTCTGTTTTTCTGTATCCCCGTACCACACAATTACATCGCATGCCAACAATATTAAACCAACAATATTAAGTACCCTTTTCTCCCACAGATCCTATTGCAGATATGCCACACCAAGCAATCGGACAGCAGCGGAGGCATGTAAGAGTGTTATGGCTAATTTTTCTCGAACTAACATTTATGATAATCAAACATAGATAAAAGTTGCTTTACATCTTTGTTTTGAAAAGTTTTAAAACCACATTTCTTACATATAATTATATAAGATGGAATAGCTTCATAATATGTTTCTTTTTTTTGTGTGTATCTTGTATCTTGTAATAATTCTAATTTCTCAGATTGTCTGTTATTATAAAAGTATTTTAGACTTCTCATATCAGCGATTATATTATCCTTTCGCTCTTTAGGTAATTTTAAAGCTTTAATAATTATGTCTGCTGATTTGTCAAAGTCACTTTCATGAATACCAAAACCATCTTTTGAATCTTCATTCATTTTATTTTTCTTATCAAAAGCATCAATAACTACAGACTTACGCGCAGGTAACTGCAAATGTTTTTCTAATAGTTTGATTTGCTTTTCTATCTCAACTAATTCATTTAGTATAGTTTGGTTATATAGCAATTGAAAAAGCGCTGTAATTTCATAAGCCATAATAATAGCATTATATGCATCTTTATTTCTTGCCATTCTCTGAAATATATCATAAGCATTAAATGCATAGCTTATATTTCGTTCATAAATACTTTTGATGTCATTATTTAATAATTCATTTTGAGTGTCAAACAAAGTAGTACAAAATTTAAACATAAAAAAATAATGAGATAAATTATATAATGAATTTGCTTTAAGATATTCATCACCAACTCGTTCTGCGTACTCCCATGTAGATATTGATTGTTTTTGAGATAATTCTGTAATATTAATAATTCGCTTCGCATCCTCTACCCTTTCTGAAATAGGTACGTCAATACTTAAACTTTCTTTTATTTTAAATTCACCAATTCTTTCAATTATCAAATTCATTGCATAAAAATTGAAATTAGATATATGAAAATCAATTAAGTGGTATTTTTTATTTTCATCAATATTTGAGTTGTTTATATTTGAAAATAACCCCTCAATCTCGTTGATAATATCACTTTGAAATATTTTCACTTCAGCCTGTACAAGTAATTTAATGTAGATAATGTTTATTTCTATTAGGAGCTTGTTAAATTCACTACTCACCCTTTCCTTCTGATTCTCTAGCCTTATCAAATATTCATTATTATTTAGCCTGCCAAAAGCAAAATCAATCTTGAAACTAGCAAAAATTTTAATTTCTAACTTCTCAACATTATAATCATCAACTAATTCACACTTTTTTAAAAAATAATCAGCATCAATAAAATTACCTATTTCGCAATTAACAACAGCAGAAAGTAATAATAAATCACTAGAAGCCATAATCTTGTTATATGGCAAATTATCAAACATCGACTTTATTACAATAAAATCATTACTATAAATTAAAGTCCAACCATAATCTAACAAATATTTTTCTATAGTTTCTGTATTATGATAGTCAATTTCAGTCTGAACAATACAATCTTCAAAAATAGGGATATTATATTTGGAGGCATTTGCAATATTACATAATTGAGCATTTTTATGTCTGTCAACCATGAAGTTGTAGATCTCTACTATAGAATTTTGATCAAGTATGTTTTCTGTTGGAATATATATAAGCGGTTTTTGGAATTTTTTCCATGTATCATCTCCATGTATATCATTTAGTCTAGAATATATATTTTCACCATAGTCAAAATAAAGTAATTCTTCTCTTACATCATAAATAATTACAATTCCATATGCAGGTGGTCTTCTTAAAATATAACCGAGCCGAGAAGTTTCAAATTGAAGTTTTATATATTTTACGTCGTTTTTAGTTATGAACTTATCTTCATTATCCTTATCAACACTTTTTAACTGAAGAGAAAAATGCTTATTTGATGCTTTATCATACTTTCCTGTTTCTTCGTTAAACAGGTTTAGTTCAACATCTTCATCAATACCAAAATCAGGGGCAACAGTTCTACAAATGAAACCATTTTTTTGCCTTAATAAATTCTTAACAGCAAGAACTGAGTCTTCACAATTTTTTGAATAATCATCTACGGTCGGATTGTCATCAAATGCCATATGTAAATTTAATTTTAAGGTGAAAGATAAAGTGAAATTATCTCTGAAATATTCTTTATGCCCTAGCCTAAGGTAATATGTTTTTTTTATTAGCCCTGCACCTACATATACTTAACTAGGTATATTTTACTTATATCTATTACAATCTACTGAACATATTCCTCTATTCAAGTGGATATGTTTAGTTGACCTGTATTTCTTTTCATTTTAATTGTCACAGGTTATAGACCTGCGAAAGCAAGGATATATATTTCCATTACTCGCTCCAAAGATAAAAACTATTATTCGCATTAACAAGAATTGTTTATTATTTCTCTAGTTTACATAATCCACTTTATTCCAAACCGGCTCATAAGCGGGGAAAACAAGGCAAAAGCTCGTAGATTTGCACGAATGTGGCTGTATCAAAAGTTTTTTTAGAACCTAACTGTATGAATAGTGATAGGATGACTGAGAGTCATCCTATCACTATCTTATTTGCGAAAATTTGTGGTACTTGCGTCAGTTGCGTGCTTTTGACACAAGCCCGTCTCAGTTGCATAAGACGGCTTCAGTTGCGTGCTATTGATACAGGTATTTAGAGAATAGAAAAAAGACAGTCGTCAGATGACTGTCTTTTTCCATAAATTGCTGTCATTGGCGTCGGTTGCGCACAAATAGCAGAAGTACCTGAGCTAATCTTAGCCCACAATCATAGCACTGATTGGCGCACTCCAGGGTCCGGTCTCTCCTTTGCGGTTTACCCAGCGCAACCAATACCAGGCAGTTTTGCCCACTTTGGTGCTGTCGAATTTCATTACAAACGGAGAAGCAGTGCAGGTCCCCAGAAAATTCATTTCCTCTACGTTTTTAGGAGCTTCAGCATCCACTTTGACATAAATCTCGCAACCAATTGCTCCCTCGGGTTTGGCATTGCTATGTGCCGAAGCCTGATCTGAAAAAGAAATGGTGTGTTGCAAACGTAAGGAAAAATCTACGCTGCCTATCGGAAAGGTTGAAGGTGGTGGCACGGGTGTATGCACGTTACTCCGTACAGTAATACCCATCCGCACACGATCGCCATCAGACACTTTGGGGTTACGCACCAGCCATTGTTGTACCACATCACGAATTTCTTTTGTGAAGCCATCACCCGCTTGCTCTTTGGTTATCACATCAGCCGAGGTCCGATTTTGTTTGTTACTTGCTTTGCCATAAGCCGCTGTCCAGCGAGCCTGAGCAGCTTTTAATGACGTTACTACTTCGGTCGGAACACCCCAAAGAATTGCATTTTCTACTATAATCTCAATCAAATTAAACTGCCAGTCATCATATGTGGCATCTGTTTTAGGAACGTAATCTCCCATTTCTTCTAAATTTAAAAGTTAATACTAATTTAATAAATCGCTTATTTTTATATATTTAAATCAAAACATCTACCAACATCAGCTCTTTTGAGAATAGATTCTCAAGCTTTGAGAACATGTTCTTGAACTCTGAGAACATATTCCCAAACTCTGAGAACATGTTCCTGAACTCTGAGAACATATTCCTAAACTCTGAGAACATATTCCCAAACTCTGAGAACATGTTCCTGAACTCTGAGAACATGTTCCTGAACTCTGAGAACATATTCCTAAACTCTGAGAACATATTCCCGAAGCCTGAGAACATGTTCCTAAACTCTGAGAACATATTCCCGAAGCCTCAGATTAAACTCATACCTTTGGTCTTACTATTTCACTTCTGAAATAACCGATCTGCAAAGCCAGATTATTAATTCGTCGGGGCTCAGCACTTGCATTTCGAATGCAAACATATAATTCCGGATTTGGATAAATGTTGCATTTCGCGAAACGCAACATTTTTTTTTTGAGCAAGTGGAAGTTCAAACCGGATAATTCTGCTGAGTTTTTGATTTGCGTACAGACTTATCACACAGTGGTTGTGACATTTATGAAAACCCAAGTGGGAGAAAGAAAAAGAGAAAAACCGGACGGTTAAAGTTTGTGAAAGGGAATATTACCGTGAAAAGGAAAAAGTATCAAAAAGCGCAAAACAGTCGAAAATGACATAAATTATCGCAGATATGGTAGCTTAAGCAAAACAGCCTTTACCGGACAAAACTCCATAAAATAGTGTTGAACGATAAATGATGTATTCTAAAAAAACTTTGGGGGATTATTTGTAGAACGATTATCCTTTATTTTACCTAATCAAAAGAAAACACCACAAAAGGCACAAAAGTCACACAAAAGTTTTTATGAAATAAAAACTTAGCTTTTGTTTCCTTGAAAATGCAGACAATATATGGCTCAAAATTTTCATTTTCTGCTTTTGTGTATCTTTTGTGCCTTTTGTGGTGAATTGTTTTTGAAGTCCACAAAAGATAATATCTATCGATATTATTTTAGGTAACAAAGCGGATATTCATAATTTATTATAAGTTGCATCGTGCTTTTTGCGGTAAGCCTTGGGGCTTATTCCATAGACTTTCTTGAAAGCTCTGAAAAATGTAGTGCGCGAACCGAATCCACACTCTATGTGTATCATATCGATGTTTTTTCGGTTTTTGCTTTGATCCTCGAGATAAATAATGGCTTCTTTGAGCCTATACTCATTGATAAAATCGGCAAAAATAATTTTGCCATGTTTATTCAGCAATCTGGACAATTGATGATCTTTTAGTTTAAGTGATACAGCCAATGTGGCTACTGAACAGTTCTCGTCGAGATAAGGCTTACTGTCAGCCATATAGTTTATAAGTGTTTGCCACTCAGTCGAAACTTTTTCAGGGTCCATCGGATGAAGCACTTTCTTTTCCTTGTTTACCCGAGCATCCAGAATATCAATTTTGAGGATTGCCATGATGAACAGAACAAAAAAATCTAAATACAAAGCCGTGCACCCTATCCATAAAGCGGTATCTTGATTGTTTATCAAAAAATAAACCGGCAACGAGCCTAGCAGAAAAACAGTATTAGCCAATAAAAACAGCTGTACCCATGCCAGTCCGGATTTAAGTATGTGCTGAAACATGTGGACAGACCATCGGTTGATAGTTCCCAGGGCTCTTAAAGTGATAATAAAGTAAAACAGGATTTGCAGATACAGTGCAACATTGATAACGGTCATCTCCGGACTACCCTCGTGAAAATTCCGGATCAACCAGTCTACCCGTTCGTCAACAGGCCGGAAATAAAACAAGACGTTAAACACCATAGCCAGCAGTATGGGTACGGCATGTAAAAGCATCGCTGGGTGAATAAACTTCAGCGGCCGGTGGAGCAACTGCAGCACATAAAAATAGAAGCACGGACTCATCATCACCAACAGCAATACGTCGAGAGGCAGATAATACGAAAGCTGCGACATATTGCGGGTATGGATAGAATGAAAATGAAAAACGATAAACCCGCTGTAGAATGTAATCAACAGGAAAAATACGCCAAGAAAGGTATTCGGGCGTTTATTGGGTGAACGTCTGAAAAACAAAATCAAAGCCAGCGTTAAGAACAAAAGGCCAATGAATAAATTGAAATATCTTATTTCCATAACAGAAATCAGGTTACATAAACTTTAAACTATTTTGCAAAAATAATAAATTTATTTTTATAATAAAATAGCTTGTAAGCCTACAAAACAATTGATTCTTAGCCGCAGTATGAGTGACAAAAAAATCGCACACGGAATACACGGATAAGACGAAAGACCAGGGTAGGAATTCTATTTAAAAACACCTAAGTAATGGAACGAATATAATGTACCATTTTAATTTTTAAAGACGATGCTATTTAACATCCCCTTTAGGGGCTTGGGGCAGGTCAAAATAATACAAACTAATTTTGAACATGCACTTATGCGCAAGCTTATTGAATACAGATCCCCTATATTCTTTAAATCAAAATCCGCTCGAAAGGGATATTATTGACCTTGGCGGCGTAAAGGGGAAATTCGGTTGGATACATTTGGGAGGTGCCAATGCTGTAGATCTTAGTGGCTTTGGATAACATCAGAAAATCGACAAAGGATTTCATATAAACTTCGTCCGACTCTGTGTCAACGCAATCCATATGAACCACTCGTCCTGCCATGGTGATTATTCCATCTATTTTTGATACTTCAGAAATAAATGTACTACTATCCGAAGTGACCAAAAGCGGCATGTTTTTTTCTTTTTTCAGTTCCACAAGGCAACTTACGCAGTTGGCAATAAGTGTTTCTCTTTCGGCTGTTTCTAAAGTGGAGAAATTATACTCTTCAAAATCGCCCAATAAAGATTGAAAACGGAAAACACAACCAATAAAGTCGGATCCGATTTGATTTAGATAATAATTAATCTGGGTTTCCAGTTTAAGAGTTGGTTTAAAAAGCTCATTAAACAATTCGCCCCACTTAAAATCAGTACCGTAAATCTTATTAAATGCCGGTAAATAATCTCTGTTGATATATGCATGCAGTTGTTTTTGCGCGGGTAGATGAATTAATCGTTTTTCGTCCTCGCCCTGCAATATAATGACACGTACATTCTTTCTGCTTGTCGAAATTTCATCGCGCTCCGGCAACCAGTTATATGCATTGGGTTCGAGGAAGGAGGATAACTCAAAAGGATGCGTAAAACTACATTTATAGCTGACATTTTTTATTTTGCTGAAGGCATATAAAGAAACAATACCTTTTAACCGGTCCGTTAAACCAAAACTGTTCCTTCGGTCATCAATTTTAGATACAAATAGTTGTTTTGGGGTTTTACCGTTAAATGGAGACTTATAATACCTGAACAAAAGAATTTTCTCTTTAATACAGTGTACAATAACTTTCTCCGATTCTTTAATGATATTATTCATAACGGCAATTTTTCGGTTTAATGAATCATTTGTAACTTACTCTTCCCAGTTTCCGTGCCAGATTTTCAATATCTGCATGAATGAAACTAAATACTAATCCGATGACAGACCTTAATTTCCAAAGTGGTCTATTTATACCAAAACAAAAGATTGATTTCAAATAATCTTTACGCGCTCCAGTAAAATCTTTTCGGATTAGTTTATACCGGGCTGATCTGGAATAACTAACTACCAAAAGTTTATTATAAAACTCATAAATGTCTTTCTCCCGAATATTCGAGTTTTCAAAATGCAGTTTATTCTCTTCAAAAAATGCTAAAGACAATTTGTAAAACCCTTCCGCCATCTGAACAGCATGCATCTTTGTGACTTGCAATATATATGTTCTCCATTTTCCCAATGGTACATTTACATACGTAAATGTACCATTCAACGATAATTGCTGCAAAGTTGGCAAATCTACCAATGGCAAACCATGATTCTGAATAAAACCTCCAATTTGATCGAGCGCAGTCTTACGTATCAGAATGGTAAGAGCCGGGATAAAATTCTCGAATAGTAATTTATTCGTGATAGTCCCAATGGGATTATTCGTAAATAATTGGCTATCGAACTGTTCATCTGTTGGATTGAGGGCATATAATTCAGCTAAATCAGCTTTGCTACGATATGCCCTTCCCCATGACAGTACAGCAGATTCATCCTGCTCAAGCGTTGGCACCTGGAGTTCCAGCTTTTCAGGCAACCACACATCATCACCCTCTAAAATGGCAATATATTTTCCTTTCGACTTTTCCAACGCAAAATTATAAGTCTCTGACAAGCGGAAAATACCTACATTATCTTGCGTAAAAACATGAATGCGGTCATCGGTTGCAGCACAAGATCTGGCCACAGAAAGTGTATTATCTATGCTTCCATCATTCACAATAATCATCTCCCAGTTTGTATAAGTTTGCTCCTGAGCCGAGCGGATACAATCTGAAATATATTTTTCGTGATTATAGGTAGGTGTAATGATTGAAACTAAAGGATTTTCTTGACTCATATTGTATTGCATTCAACTATATGATTTAAACTTCATTTTAAGTCTGATATAAAATCAGATTATATCATATCTCCCAACTCTTGATCGAAAACCATGATAAAGACCTAAAAGAATGGCTTTGCATTTTCTGAAACGGTGAGTTTCAAAAACGATTTTCAACAATCTGTAAATAACCTTATATCGATAGAAACTCACTTTACTTGTCAAATCCGCAAATTCGGGATACAGCTTCCAGGTTAAGATTGTATTTCTGATTATATAATACGTACTCTGTGCCGAATAATTGTTTACCGACAAACCAAGTCTTGATTTTTCAGCATATCCTTCCTGATGTAACATTGTCACGGACGTAACACAAACTGTTTTCATATTATGCTTTTTTACCCGAAGGCAAAACTCAATATCAACCATATAAACAAAAAAGTCCTCATTAAAAAGTCCTGTCTTTTCAAATAATCTCACAGGATAAACCGCACCCGAAGAAATGGCAGTGCGCATTTCAACGAAACTTTTTGTCAAATCAGAAATATTCCCCCGGTTCGGAGCATAAACCGCCACTGTACCATCTATATTATTTTCTATAAGTTTCAGGTATTTTTCAAATCCCCCGGCTTGAAAAGAACTATCCTGATCCATTGTCAAAAGGAAATCATAATCTTCGTTTTGAGCTAAACGAACAACATCATTAAACGGCTTAGCCAATCCTTCGTTCTTCCCGGTTCCACGTATTTCAACTTTTTCAGAGCCTATCAATTGAAATATCTTATCAATTTTGCTTCCAGATTCCGGCGTATTCTCCCATATTATCAACTTATTCAACTGCGGCAGATAAGTCTGAATATTTCTTACTATTTCAGCAACATTCGGATAATACAAAGTTACAACACCCACAATTTTTTTCATACATGCCCGGAGTTTGATTGAAAAGCCTCTTTATTTGGAAAATTTATCAAAGCGACCCAATCTTTTTGTTTTAAAATGCCAAAGTGCACATGAAATCGCACGTAATTTACGGATTGAATCTTTTTCAAGAAAAATCTTCAATGATCTGTATACCAACTTATATCTTATAAATGACATTTTATAAGGTCTGTCAAAATATTTCGGATATTTTTTCCACATCCAAAACGTATTACGAAGGAAATAATAAGTTCGTTGGGCTGAATAAGGTGCAATAATTAATCCCGACCAATGTTTGTATCTGTACCCGATCTGGTGATTCAATAAGACTCCATACATCAGCATAATTTTATAATTATTTTCCGATGCCCGATAACAATAATCCGTATCTATACAATCTATAGCAAGTTCTTCGTCAAATCCATTCAAACTAATCAAATTTTCCATCGGGTAAATAGCTCCTGATAAAAAAATATTTTCAACTTCTCCTATTTCTACATTCTGCTGAGTTCTATACTGACTATTAGGGCCAAAAGCTGCTACATTTTTAGAAGGATAGTTCTCAACCAATGCTCTGTAATGTTCAAAATGGCCCGGAGCAAACGAACTATCCTGATCCATTGTCAGCACATGCGAAAAGCCCTGATCTTTAACCGACGAAATACATTCATTCAGTGGTCCTGCCAGATATTCGTTTTTACCACTGGTCCGCACTTCAACCTTGTCACTATTCAATTGCTCAACAATAGTATGAACATTACTATCTTTTCTGGGCGTATTTTCCCAAATAATCAACTTATCGATCCAGGGGAGATAAGAATTTATATTTTTCAGAAAATCATCAAGGTCCGGGTAATAAGAAGAAACAATCCCTACTATACTAAACATTCTATTTGGATTAATATTTTTATTTTTCTAAAATTGTCTTTTTGTGTCTTTATCAACATGAAACCATATTCCATTGAAAGTTGTCTGCAAAGCTGCCCAATAATCTTTCCATTTGATCTCCAATTCCCGCCGAACAAGCGACGGCCACTTCCAGTTTTGATATGCAGCCTGCGCAATACCCGGAGCTAAAATCATCCCCCAAAGACCAATAGACGTAAATTTGAGACTTATAAACAACAAAACAACTGTTGCGGCACCGGAAAGAATGGATGCACTGGCAAAAGGCACTTCGTTTTTAGTAAGCAACATCTGTGCTGCCAATCCATGATTTGTCTCTAAAAATGAAATTATCAAAAAAACAAATGTCATCACAGCCGGTAATAAATGAGTCTTACTACGTATCATTGTCAGTAAATAGGGTCCTACAAATATAAGTCCCAACCCACAGACAATAAACACTAAAACTAAGCTGAGTTTGCCTTTCAGGTACATTCGTTTAATCTGAACAATATTGTTATTCACCCGATGCAGAGTTATTTTCGGGTAATACGTACTAAACCACAGGAATCCAAGCGAAATAATCAAATCGATCATCTGTTTTGTAGTTCCAAACGATGCTATTTCGGCAGGTAACAGGCATAATGCAGCAATTAGTACAACTGCTTTATTAATAAAAAAGCCCCCAATAGTTGTAATGCCAATTTTAATTGCATTCGGAGACATAATACTCATTACCTCTTTCACCGGAATCTCTGTTTTCACTTTTAAAGCAGACCTCATTCCTTTGTCGTAAAAAGCAAAATAGCACAATGTCCGGTTTACAACATCGCTTGTGAGTTGACCTATAACAAGCGATATCAAACCAAAGCCCAGTAACAAACAAATTACCGAGATTAAGATTCGCGAAGCTTGTCCGATAATGGTTATTTGCAAAGATCGTTTCACCAAACCTCTACCGGTAAGAATCGAACTATAATAATATGTATATAACTGGTAAGCAACCAAAGCACCATATACAAACCAAGCTGTCCAGACTTCAGTGGTATTCACTGTGTACTTCCGTAATACAGCGGTTAAATAAAAAGGACTCACAGCAACAAACAGCAATAAAAACACCAGTGCCAAAATTCCATAATACCTACGCATAGCAGAAATAACACTTTTCAAGAGAGCATAGTCAATGCTTTTGTCTTTTTCATCAACCAAAACATATCCTGTAGTTTTTAAGACTTTTACGCCACTAAAAATATAGGTAATATTACGTGCGAATGAGTTTGAAAATCCAAAGTCAAGTAATGCCGCAAAACTTCCAATCGCAAGAAATACATTCCAAAGTGCCACTTCTTGAGTAGGCAACATGTGAAGCACCAGTGGTAATACAATAACCCCGGATGCCACTCGCATAAAGGTAGCAGCAAAGTTCCAAACCACATCTTTTCTTCCTATTTCCATGCCCAGATTAAGATTTTTGAATTATTTCTGCTATTGTTTTTGCAGCGTGACCATTACCATATAAATTAGCCGAGAAATCGGATTCTTGTGTGCTGAAAGAATTAAAAGCGAAAATTAAACGACGGGAATCACTTCCAACCAGAACATTAAATCCTTTTTCTACCAGCTCTATCCACTCGGTTTGCTCGCGTAAAGTGATACACTGTTTTCCGAAGAAAAAAGCTTCTTTTTGCACACCCCCACTATCGGTTATCACCAACTCCGCATTTTTCAACAACATAATCATATCAAAATAACCCACAGGATCAATGATAATGAAATTAGGAAGTATGTATTGCTGTGCCAGTATGTTTCGGGTGCGCGGGTGAAGTGGAACAACAACCGGTATCTGTTTGTGAATTTCATTTAGTCCGGCAATGATGCTGCGCAGTTTTTCGGGCGAATCCGCATTTTCTTCCCTGTGTATAGTAGCTAACACAAACTTTTTGGTGCCAATGCGTCTCAGAATATCCGACTTCAGCTGAGCTTTGTCCTCGTAATATAAAGCTGCATCATACATCACATCCCCACTGTTGACAACTCTTGCCGGCATATTATCAAATCCTTCTCTTTTGAGGTTATTCACAGCCGCTTCCGTAGGACAAAAAAGAATGCTGGAAATGCGGTCGGTAAGTACTCTGTTTACTTCTTCGGGCATAGTCATGTCGAAAGATCGCAGGCCGGCTTCTACATGAACAATCGGAATACGAAGTTTAGAAGCTGCCAACGCACCGGCAAGCGTAGAATTCGTGTCGCCATAGAGCACTACACCATCAGGTTTCTCCACTTGCAACGCTTTTTCAATGCCTTCGATCATTCTGCCCGTCATAGCTCCATGCGACAGCGTATGAATATCCAGTTGATAAGCCGGTTTGGGTATTTCCATCTCCCGAAAGAAAATATCCGACATATTGGCTTCAAAATGCTGACCTGTATGGATAATGGACTCCTGCACGCCAAGCAATCTGAACTGACGACTTAGTGTGGCGGCTTTGATAAACTGCGGACGGGCACCTACAATGCTTATTACTTTTCGCATAAAGAGTTTAATAAAGTGGCTAACTCGCCGGTGAGTGAACGACGCGAGAAACGCACTACCGATTCGGTTTGTACTGTCAGTGTTTTCTGTTTATATTTTGCGTAGTAATCCAGCACAACCTGATAGGTAGATTCCTCGTCAGAGAAACCCACCATGGCTCCAGCTCCGGTTTCACGAAGTACTTTGGCAGCATCACCATCCGTTGGACCAACAGCCAGTATAGGGCGCTTAGATGCAAGATATTCGTAGAATTTTCCGGTCAGAATTCCATTGGCATTGGGCGATTGATTTATCAACAGCAACAATAACTGCGAAGATTGCTGCTTGGCAATGGCTTCGCTGTGAGACAGATAATCTATTTTATTCAAACTGTCCTGCAATCCGCATGCCCGTATTGATTCCAGCACCGAAAAGTCAACTTTCCCCACCAACTGAATTTGTAAGTCCTGTTTGAATTCGGCATTTTCAGCACAAATCCGACTCAACACTTTCCATACTGTTTGCGGATTGCGGGCTGCATTGAGTGTACCGATGTGCGAAATGGAAAATTTCTCATCCAACGGCACTTCCACCTGCTGCACATCCGACTCGTCGTAACCATTTGTAATTACCTGAATCCGGTTGGGATTCATCGGTAGAAAGTCATTTTTCCAACCGTCTGATACCGTCACCATGGCATCAGCTGTACGAATAACTTGCTTTTCCAAACGACGATGTATTTTATCGGCCAGACCAGTCAGATTCAATTCTTTATAAAAGTCAATATTAGTCCAGGGATCCCGAAAATCGGCCAACCAGGGTAAGTCCGGCAGGTTTTTCTTCAGTCCCAACCCTATTAAGTGCATAGAATGCGGTGGACCGGTAGTAATCACCATGTCAACCGGATTTTCCGACAAGTATTCTGTCAGATAACGAACCGAAGGAGCAATCCAGAACCGACGAGGATCAGGAATCAAGAAATTACCCCGAATCCAGATGGAAAGCTTTTCTTTCCAGCCCTGTTTTTTATTTTCTGAAATAAAAGCAGCATTGATCGGTTCGCTTTTCTTCTTGCGTGTCAGCATACGGTAAACGTTGTACGGTTCCCAAATAGGTGTCTTCAACACAGTCAGTCCGTTGGGCAAATCCTTTTCAAACGATGGATCGATTGATGGAAATTCCGGATTCTCGGGTGTGTAAATGATCGGTTCCCACCCAAAGTCGCGCAGATATTTAGTAAACTTCAACCAACGTTGCACGCCGGCTCCCCCACTCGGAAACCAATAATACGTTATTATCAGGACTTTTTTTGGCATCTGTTATTTACTGATAGTTTCAATCGCTTTTTTCAAACGGGTAATCGTTTCGGTCTTACCAATGACGTTGGTAATATCAAACATGTGCGGACCCTTTCCTTCGCCCACCACTGCCAGACGAAAGGCGTTCATCACCCCACCCATATTATATCCTTTGTCAGTAATCCAGCCAATAACAATTTTTTCTGAATTTTCGACCGAAAAATCATCAATGCCTTCGAGCACATCAATCAGCTCAGCCATCAACGCAGGTGTTTCGGCCTTCCAGCGTTTTTGCACTGTTTTGGCGTCATATTCGGTTGGAGCCAAAAAGAAAAAGCCCGACTGATCCCAGATTTCGTGGACAAAATGAGCGCGCTCTTTAACTAAAGACACAATTTTAATCACTTTTTCCGGTTCTGCTACAATTCCTTTAGCTGTCAATATCTTTTGGAAGTGTCCGGCAATCTCTTCAACAGGTTTTAATTGCAGATATTTATGGTTAAACCATTTTCCCTTTTCGTAATCAAACTTGGCACCACTCTTGCTCACGCGGTCGAGCGAGAATTGCTCAATAAGTTCCTGCATAGAAAATAGTTCCTGCTCTGTTCCGGGGTTCCATCCCAGCAGTGCCAAAAAGTTGACCACTGCCTCTGGAAAATAACCCGCTTCACGATAGCCCGAAGAGCTCTCACCCGTTTTCGGATCGGTCCAGTTGAGCGGAAAAACAGGAAATCCAAGCCGGTCGCCATCGCGTTTGCTCAATTTTCCATTTCCATCGGGTTTTAGTAATAGTGGCAGGTGTGCAAACTGTGGCATAACGTCCGTCCAACCCAAATAACGATACAACAATACGTGTAACGGAGCCGATGGCAACCATTCTTCGCCACGG
>Ga0302209_10000544_pt1 | contig 17714 bp, 20 predicted proteins | sample II_Fen_E3_1_FD_194574 | JGI IMG/M metagenome (GOLD analysis project Ga0302209, IMG submission 194574) | Peat permafrost microbial communities from Stordalen Mire near Abisko, Sweden - II_Fen_E3_1 | ecosystem: Environmental > Terrestrial > Soil > Wetlands > Permafrost | place: Sweden: Abisko...
AATTTAATTATATCAGATATTGTCACGGGTTTAATTATATAAACCATAAACTCAAATAATCTACAATATTTTCCCTCTTCATTTATATACCAAATATGTCCTTTTTTATCCATTTATAATTCCTCCTAATTTATTGATTCATACCAAGGGGTCAGCCTTAGTATTATCAGAATTTGGTATATACATACCAGTGCAACAAAAAGAAATACGGCAAGATTTATTATTTTTATTAAGAGTATGATATCCTTCTAAACCTCCATCTCTGTCACATATTCCCGTTATTTTAGTTTCAATAAATACATCACAATTTGAAATGAATTTTAATATTTCTTCTTCACTATCATGATTAATTAACTTTTTAACTACTTTAATAGAATTTTTAAATCCAAGAACTACTCTTAAGGATCTGGCTGCTCTAGGGATAGCTTTTTTATTAGTCACATTATTTCCTCCTTATTTTTTATAGAATAAATTTATATCACCAAATCCACTTTCTTTAGCAATCTTATCTAACTCTTCTTTATTATCTAAATGTACAAAGAAAACTCTATCTTTATTTTTGGTTATAACACTTTTAATTTTATTAAAATTGGTATGTGGACATCCCGCAAAATCTTCAAAATAAACATCATGAAATAAATATACATTTTCACTTCCTAATCTATTACATTCAGATCTAAAGATACTATGTATTTCTGGATGTACATCACAAGTATCCCATACAAATATAAAAGTTTTATCAGAACGATTTATTATATATCCATACGAATACCAATCATTATATATATTATGTACTAATTTTATAGTATTTATTTTGAATTTAACAGCACTATTAGTAGACGTTACACAATATCCTTTTTCACCTCTTATTGGTGAAGAATGAAAATCCGTACTATATAATTCTTCTCCAATTAAATGATCATTTAGCATATCTCTCATTTTTGATTGTTCAGGATATATTATTTCAGGTATTATCTTTTTAGTATGATAACAATATTCTATTAGGGTAGGTAATGAACCTGTATGATCTGAATGCATGTGTGTTATTAATATATTAACGTGTTTTATATAATCATATTTATTCAATATTTTCTTTACTTTAGGAAATACATCACTACCACAATCAATTAATATTAATGTATCTAGCTCTATAAAATAACAAGAAGTATTACCTAAGTCTGTATTAAATGCCGAACCTATCCCTAAGAATTCTGGGACTTTCATTGTTATAAAAGAACTTTCTTCTTTTTCTTCAGAAATGTCAGATTCATTCTTAGTTTGAATAAATCCCCTAGCTTTAATATCGTCTTTTAAATTCATTTTGTTACATTCTTGATCTATATCGAGTTCTTTCATTTGTTTATAATTTTGATCAGAATCCAGATATGCATTTCCCCATACTTCAGGAAACATAAGAGGAGTCATAGATTTCATCTCTTCTAATCCTATATCAATAGTTTCTGTAAACATATAAACCGTAATATGACGATTTAATGATATATAGTTTTGATATTCAGCACCTTTACTTAAATCAGTAAAAACTCGTACTAAAGGTTTTCCATCCAATGAAAATAATACTACATGTAATTGGTTTTCTTCAGTAGGTTCTGGATGTGAATCTTTCCATACTTTTATAAAATTATTATCGGTGTATTTTATTTCGTTCGATCCTCTATCAAGAGTTTCTGTAAACATACCTTTTGTGAATATATTAGTCTTTAATGATATAAATTTAACATAATCAGAACATTTGTCTAGGTCTGTAAAAACTCTTACCGTAGGTAATCCATTCTGATCAAATACTACAATATGTACTTGGTTTTCTTTGATTTTCTCTTCCATTTATAAACATCTCCTTAAAATTTGATTTATATACACTTATATAATATATAGTTGTAGGAGATGTTATTCGTTAAAATATAGAGAGGGATAATCCCTCTCTATCATCCTCTTGAAGATTTAGCACCATTTCTAATAGCATTCATATCATTATTTAATTTATTTATAACTTCTGATGGTATGTTTTCTAAATCATAATTCATAGATTTTAAAATGTTATTATTATCCAATCCGTCAGAGATATGATTTAATATAATTTCTATTTGATTATCATTAAAAATTTGATAATGAGGTTTACTGATATCAAAATTATATTGTAAGGATATATCAGACCAACTACGATTATGTTTAATTGAACTAAGAATATCGCTTATACTTTTATCTACATCTCTATTCAACATAATTCTAGATATATCTTTATACGGCATCCCTATTTGTAAGTATTTGCATATTTGATGGACTTGTTCATTTGTCAGAGTAGCATTATATTTAGTTTCACATTTAGAGACCAAATTCATTCTCATTGCGTGATCCATATTTTCTCTATTAGTACAATATTCTAATACTTCTATTTCATTTATTGTTTTAATACCCAATACATGATTTACTTGATATTTTTCTGGGTTTGGTATTGGGTCAAAACATAACTTTACTCCCCTATGAACAGAGAAATGTTTTTCTTCTCTATTACCAACATGAAATTCTGGTTTTAATCTTAATTTTAACTCTTCATAACCTTTCTTACTTATTTTTGGTTTTAGATTTCTATTTGCAACTTCACTATATATTTTCCCTTTATTAGTTATTGTGTATATATCTTGAATTTCTGGAAAATAATCAGCTATTCTTTCCGTTGATTCGGGTATTATTGGTATTCTAGTCATAAACGTTTTCATTTAAATCATCACCTCTAACAGTATGTACGACCTATAGTAAAAAAATAAAATATAGAGAGGAATTATCCTCTCTATAATGAATAATTAAAAATGTCCTGTAAAAGCTTTAAGTGGATTCATCTCAGTAAATTTAATTGTAGAATCGTGGAAACCCTTCATCGTTTTTTGTTTTTGAGTTGCTGCTATAATAGATAAGGCTAGACCTATATTCTTAAATCCTAATCTAAAGAACATGTTTCCAGCACATTTATTACAATATCCATTTTTCGATTCACACATATTAGAGAATCTCATTTTAACAACTTTATTTATATATTTTTTCATATTTTTACTTGTCATTTCAATTAAATCTGGACCATCAATTATATAATTATACATATATTCTTCTACATTTTTATCCGTTAAGAAAACCTCAATATATCTTTTAGTTAAACAATCAGATCCTCCGTCCATGAGTACGACATGTTGATACGCGGACGATATTTGCTTCTCTTTGTAACCTCCAAGTGCCGTTAAACGGCTTCTACCATAAGGTCCACTAGCCAATGAATTAGACATAGGAGCATAGTCTTTTTTAGATATACCATTCATATAATTACTCATAATTATATTATATTCACCAGTGTCTGGGTCTCTTGTAGCACCTTTACTAACAAACATGTTTTTAAAGTTATTACCAAAGCTTCCTCTTGCACCAGAATCAAATAAATCCATAGACTCATCACCATCTAAATACACTCTCATGTAATCTAATACTTCTTGTTCCATTTGATCAGCAGCAAAAGGATCTTTAGCATCTATTCTCTCTTTATATTTCTTCTTATATAATTCATTTAATTTCTTAGCTGCTACTGTACCACAGGTTAACATTTTTTCACTCATGGTTGGAGAAATTATAGAAACAAATGGCATGAACTTTTCACATCTCATAAAAAAATAATCCATGTCATCTGTAGTAATATCATCTTCCATTAAAGCATAAGATAATCTGGAATTCATTTTACCAAACTCTTTACCATTTATAGTTTTATTTATATAACCATCGAATACATGTGTAAATTTCTCTGATATAAAATGGATATTAAACATCCATAATCCAACAGTTGTTAAGAAAGGTTTTTTATTCTTCCAAGGAGATTCACCATAAGCATCCTTAGGAATCATTATTTCATCATAAGGATTAAATCTTGCTTTACCATTAAACTCTCCAAACATTTTTATTACTGTTGATTTAGTAACATCAGAAGGTTTAAGATTTAATATATATTTTACATCTTCTTCTTTATCAATCATTTTAGGATATCTCAATTATAATACCTCCTTTCAGAAAAAAATAAAGAGCTACCTAAATAACTCTTTATGTTTAAAATCACCTACATATTTCAGCATATTTCATTATATAATTAGAAACTAAACTATATAATTCTTCATAACCATCTTCTTGTATATCAAGCATTTTTCCATATACATATGATTTGTCTTTTAAAGCTAAATTTACATTAATCTCTATCTCATATAATATATATGCTTTATTATCTATAATCTGACATACTTTATGTAAATGTTTTTCATTCATTATATTTATATGATCAAATATAATACATATTCCATTTAAATTATCTTTTTCTAAAGTCCATATAGGTTTTCTTAAAAAATTATTATTTAATTTTACTAATATATAAGGTATATCAACATTATTTATATTATTATATACTAATACTTTTAAATCACCTTCATATAATTTCTTTTCCATTTATATTACCTTCTTTCAAATTATTAATTATGTATTCATTAATATATAATCATAATTTGTATTAGATAATATTATGGAAGTACTTGATATATTATATCAAATGCTTTATCTTCATCTATTAATAATTCTGTAGTAAGATTTAATACTGTATATGGTCTTATATCTTGGAAATAATCAAAACCATTTATTGTCTTCTTCCATGCAGTTAATAATGATATTTGGGATATTCTAGCATCAGCCATAGATGTTGTATATCTAAACCAATCTCTACAATCATCTGTTGTTATTTTAAAGTAGTATTGAATAAATGATTCTACTTCTTCTTTCTTTGCTCTTTCAGAACTATATATATTTTCATCTATAGGAGTTCCATCTAAGAATTGTTGTTTATATTCAGGAGTACCTTCCCATGTTTTGAAATTATAAGCTATTCTAGCATCACCTTTTTTTCTACCAAAATATTTAGCTCTTTGTGCTACTGTAATATCATTAGCAACTGGTACATATTTAAATGGCACTAGATCTTCAGGTTCAATTCTTGAAGCATATTTAACTAACTTCTTTTGAGATAAATCTGGACCACTACCATTCTTACCAACAGCAATTAAGAATACGTATTCACCAGGTCTACCACCTTCTCCTGTATATGGTTCATTAACACTATTATCTAATACTAAATCAGTATTATATGTAGGAGTCCAAATCTTAGGTTTTATTACAGGACATATTCTTTGAGCATTATAAGTAGAACCTGCGAGTACAACTTTATTATGTAATGGATCTGAACCAAAAATATCTTTACCAGTTGCATGATCTTTGATAAATATACGATTCTTTCTACTAAACTCATCAATTTGATTTTTGTCTGTTATATTTATCCTATCACTTACTTTTACTATTTCATTTTTAAGTATAATCATTATTTATTCCTCCTCTTTTTCTTTATTTATATGTTTTCCTCTTCTAAATCTATCTTAGTATCATTTATAAATAATCTTTCAGTAATTCCTATATTGGTTCTCTTAGTCAAAGTACCATATATTCTTATTACATCTTTTATACCAACTTCTGATTTTTTATTTAGATAAACATATGTTGATGATATTTTATCTACTATATCTATTAGGTCTGAACAATTTCTAGGTTTATTATTATAACCATGAATATATATTTGTTCTCTAATATCTATACTATCTTTTTTATTTAAATAAATATTCAAAATTATATTATCTAATATTCCAATCATATCACTTTTATGCAATTCATAATTAATTCTAATTCTATCTATGATACCAACAGCGTTATCTAATTTATCATCAAATTTATATATAGTATTAATATTAAGTATTGTACTCTTATATGATTTAAAGAAATTTATAACTTCATACATATACATTTTTATAGATTCTGAAGATACTGTAGGAATTCTATACCATAAGAATTTAAAATCGTCAGAGTCCATATAAGATTCTATTATATATACAATATCATTAATAGTATTACTAATTTTAGAAGTCCTTTCATCTTTATCTTTTATATCTCTTATATCCTGAATAGATTTATATAAAATAGGATTTTTATCTTTTATAAAATCAGTATATCCTGTTGCAGTAGTACCATCCGATTTTTTAAAGAATTCCATATTAACTTCAGTTGTTAATAATGCATCGTATAATGATTTATAAATATCGTATATATCTTTATTATCAGCCGTTCTCATTTCTTTACATATGTGATCATATACTTTAGTATTTTGTGTGAATATATACATCAATTGATTATATGTCAATATAGATGAATCTGGTATTTGAAAATCTGCTACTCCTAATTCTTCTAAAGTATAACCTTTATTAGCTACATAGTTTCCCAATAATTCTAAATTAGCTTTAAAATTAAAACCATTTATAGTAAGAACTTCTGTTGGTTTATATAATATATTATCAGTGACTCCTATATACATATAACCTAAAGCAAATAAGTATACTAATATATCGGTAAATTTAAAAGATGTTATTGTACTTATTGTAGGTATTTTTAATAATAATTGATCTTCTATAAATACATCATCAAAAAGCATATTATAAAAATATGTAGTTTGAAATGATAATTGAGTCATTGAATATACACTATCTATTGACATATACTGAGATCTAAGAATGTTAAATTCATAATCGATTATTTTTTTTCTTATATATTCATGGTCTTGATCTCCATCCCAATATTTATCCTGAGAAACAATTTCGTCATAAGAAAATTGATTAATAGGTTGATTTATATAATTATCAGGTATTTTATCAATAGGAACTTTGATAAATTTTAAATCGTAATTCGTAGAGTCATCTTCATTAAAAGTATAATTTCCATCTGAATCTTGTAATCTTTCTTTTAATATATAATATTTAAATACTTCTATATTGTCAAATCCAAATAAAGAACTAATATCAACTATACTCTGATGACTAGCTCTATACTTTTTTAATCTATTTAGATTTCGTACCATTGCTAGTTGATACTTCTTTGGAATATCAGGAAAATAATCTATACCATTAGATTCAAATATCAATTCTATAGTTTTTAAATCAAATATATCTCCTTTTATAAAGAAGTCAGGAATTTTAGCAAATATATCAGATAAAGTAGTTATAATAATAAATATAGATATAAAGGCATCATAATTATCTGATTTATATTTATATGCATCAGAATAAACTCTTTTCATAGTATATTGTCTATTTATTTCATAACTAGATTCAAATCTCTTAGATATTTCTACTGGGATATCTGTAGGTAAATATAACAATTGAAATTCTAAAGCTTTTCTAGCTTTATATATAGAAACCTTATTAGAACCAATATGTTTCAGGTATTTAGAATTAGGGTATTCCAATATTAATATATCAATAATACCTAATACTTGTAAAATATCTTGTTCATCTTTACTCATTTCATGTATTTTATTATTTAGATTTATAGTATATAAAGTAGTATCTATATAACTTTCATTCAATGTTATACCTATATCTCCTATATCTGGAAGACCATTAAGCATTCGATAATAATTATTTAATTCATTATATGATTTTAAATATATATTAGTTCTATTGTTTATTATTGTTTTTTGTATAGTCGATGGTATAGTCAATGGGCTTTCTAAATAACCATCTATATATATTGAATCTAATCCATATGATAATAATTCATCACGACTATATGAAAAATTAGATATGTTGGCTTTGGAATCTAGACATTTTATATATAAATCTGAATTTTTGATTGAGTCTAATGATTCGTATTTATTAGCACTTGTTTGATCTTTTATCTCTATATCTCTACATATAATTTTTGAATAATAAACCAATTCATCTACTAATGGTATTGTATTACTGTTTGTAATTTTCTTTATATCACTCATTATATAATACCTCCTCTATCTTATTTATATGTGAAAAGATAAAAAATAAAGAGAGTATTAAAACTCTCTATTTTATATACCTAAAGCTATTAGTATACCATTTAATCTATGTAATGTAAGTCTTATGTAAAATTTTATCCTTGATTTTATAGGTTCATTCTTTAATACAACTTTTACTAAACTCTTATTTACTGCATGTAATAACCAAAAATTTACATCATAATTATCCATTATTTCTTTCACAGTAGTATTTCTTGTAAAATATCGGTACTCATAAATTCCATTGTCGAATATATAGCTTGAACAATCTACATCTACAATCTTAAGACATCCAGTACATAATGGAGTTTCATTAATTTTAGTAGCATATTTATTAGTATAAAATTTAGTACCTCCACAATTAGGACAAGTTATATAACTTTTTTGCTTTTCTTCTTCATGTCTTTTTTCCTTTTGCTTTTCTTCTTCATGTCTTTTTTCCTTTTGCTTTTCTTCTTCATGTCTTTTTTCCTTTTGCTTTTCTTCTTCATGTCTTTTTTCATTTCTTTTAATATTCATAAAGATATCAAAAGAAGCATTAGTTTCTCTATATTTTATAAATTCATCAACAATATCACTATTTGCTGAATTAAAAGGTGGAGTTTGTGGTGGTCGTTGTGGTTGTACTGGTGGAGGTGAAGTTTGTTGTGTATATGGATTGTAATTTGTATAAGGATTATTTTTTACTGGATTAGAGTATTGTGAAGATTGATTTGGTGGTTCTTCATATTTAAACATAATCTTTTTAATTTTAAATTGAGCTTCTTTTACTTCTTCCAAAGTATTTCCATTAGATATAGTTCTATTTTTTAATGCTTGTATTTTTCTTTTATCACTTTCTGATATTGGTAACATTTTAAACATTCCCCCCATTTAAATTTATTCAATAATATAATATATAACTATAATCTTTTTTGTTAAAATATAGAGATGACCTTAGCCATCTCTATACATATTCATGACAAGAGATTATAATTATGTTTGTCCAATTATTTATTTTTAAATTGTTTATAAATTTGATTGGCATAAGTAGAACAAGCTACAGTTAATATTCCTTGTATAAAAGAATTGATAGATAAGTCTTTCATTAAAAGCATAGACATTATAATTCCTATAGGTAATAATAAAATAGGAATAAATTTATCATCTATCTTTTCAGTAGATTTAAATAATGTACCTATATAATATAATACAGGTATTAGTATAATTGTTTTATCATTTATATAATTCATTAAATCCATAATATTTCTCCTTTCATCTATAGTTATTATACAGTTGAAACATTTTAATGAAAGGATGTGATTGAATTGAATGATTTTAATGCTTTCCCAGAGGTTGATTTTTTCTTGGATATGGAAGGAAACCCCACAATATCTAGCCCTAATAGTTGTTATCAGATAGCTTTCTATCAAACTCAAGAATCTCTTATGGATACGGAGGTCTATAAACAATTTCTTAAAAATTCTATACAAAGATTCAGACACTCAGTAACATACAAACATTACAAAGGATTCTTAATGGAAATGGGTTTGAATAGGTGTCAATTTATGAGTAATATAACAACAGATTTGAATGCTGATTCAAAATCAAAGCGAGATGCTATAACATTAGAGATGCATCATTCTATATTAACTATATATGATATAGGTTATATGATCTGTGAGCATACTCTAAAGACTCAAGGTAAAATCAATTCATTTAAACTATCAGAATTAATTAGACAAGAACATATACTTCATAATGTTCCCTTATGTTTCTTATCATTAACTCCTCACCAATTATATCATAATGATGATAATTTTTATATATCACCTAAAATGGTATTTGGTAATTGGTATGATTTTATAAATAAATATTATATGGGAATAAGTCAAGATATTGCATTTAAGATTATATTCTATCTTAAAAGATGTATGGATGAAGATGGATTGTCTAATGATAATAAACTGTTAGATTTAAGAAATAAAATAATGGATTGGTCTAATTGTGGTGCAGTAGTTAATTTTTAGAAAAAATAAAAGGTGGACAATTGTCCACCTTGTTTTTATTGTTTTAAATTAAATTCAGTCAATATTTCATCATAAAGTTTTCCAGCTTCATTATATTCTATATATTTATCTCTATTTGTAACATATGGTTTTAATTCTATTTTATCACCCCATGGTAATTTGGTTATATAATACCATGGACCAAAACATCCCATAGAATTTTGATACGAATCTTTGCCTAATTGAAAACCGAATTTTTCTTTTATTTCTTTTTCAGCTTCTAAATAATTCTCATCAAGAGATAAATACCCAGATGTAATTGAGATGTATCCTAATGGGGTATATATTTTTGATGGAGTGTTATAATAATATTCAACCATTATTCCTTCTGAATTTTCATCTACCTGATTATAATATTGATTTGGACTTTCATTACACAACACTGTCAGTACTTTGTGCTTCTCATATATTTCTTGAATATCTTTTCTAATTTTTAATGCTGTTAAAACTTTTTCTTTAATTAATTCTTTATTCATTTAAATCTCTCCTCTATTTTATGTATCAAGCTATTCCTAATTTTTCTTTGAATCTTATATCTATTCTTTTTAAGAATCTATAATAAGCATTTAATGTGTAAATGAAACATTTTATTTCGCCCACACTTGTACCTTTTTCTAGATTATATATTTCATAAATTTTGTCCATTTGTAATATGTAAGTATTTATATCTTTTATTTCTTGAGTAAATACTTCTAATTCATTTATGTCATTTATTAATGTTTCTATTAATTGGTTTCTATTTGAATATAGATGTTTTATCATTTCATTATCTACTTTAGTAAATACATATACTACATCATGTTCTTTTAATAATTCAACACTCCCTCTATTTAATCTTTGTATTACATTAATAATTTCTTTCATCATATTCAACACTCTCCTAAATAATAATATTATATTTCACTATTATAATATACAGTTATAATATTGAACTTTTACTAAAAAACATATAAGTAATTAAAATAAAGAAAGGATGTGTTTTTATGTCATTAAATTGGATACAGGATGATAATAGTAAAAAATGGTTTGCTTCGGAAGATAATGTAAATATTCTAGGATGGAAAAAAGATAATGAAAAATGGTATCATTTAAATGATAAAGATGGTTCATTGGATACTGGATTTTTCCAAACAGCAACTAATCAAGACCATTGGTTTTTTTCTTATTCGGAAAAAACTGAAAAAGATGGAGATACTCATTATGTTGGTGAAATGTCTACAGGATGGATTGAATATAAAGGAAGTTGGTATTATTTATATCCTCAAGAAACTGGCAATTATGGAATTAAATATCAAGAAGGAGCTATGGCTACTAATTGGGTGAAACTTGGAGATAAACAAAAATGGTATTATCTTTTAGAGAAAGATACATATTATAATGGAATGACTTATTCTAAAGGTTCATGTGTATGTAACACTATATTAGAAATTAATGGTCAAAATTATTCTTTTGATAAGAATGGTGTGTGGCAATTGGATTATTCAAGATCAAGCGATTCGTTAGTATCCGATTCATTAGTTTCTTATGTAGCTGGTTGGGAATCGGGAGAATGGAGTTCAGAATCAGAGAATGCATATGAAGATCCATATTATCCAGGAGATCAAAGATATTGGACTATTGGTTATGGTACATGTTATTGTGCAATCCCTGAAGCTTTCCCTAACGGATTGAGTTCTACATGTACACAAGACCAAGCCTTAGGTTGGTTAAAACAAGAAATAAATTTAGTAGCAAATACTATTAAATCTGCTTTAGGTGATAATTATAATTCTATCTCACAACAAGCATTTGATTGTTTATGTGATATTGGATATAATGCTGGTACTGGAGCTGTAATAGGAGGTAATACTTGGAAAGCTATTATATCAGGTGATTCAGATTTAATAACAACTAAATTGATGAGTTGGAATAAGGCTAATGGTGTAGTAAGTTCAGGGTTAACTAAGAGATGTGAATCTAGGGTTGAAATGTGTTTAAATGGAGTTTATAATTCCGATCATTAAAATTATAAGAGTGGTTATTCCACTCTTATTTTTTATATCTTAAACTTTTAAATAATAAAAAATATTAAGGAGTGTTGATTATGGAATTTTATTACGGATATATAATTATAGTTACGGTTATTATATTAAGTCTACTAGCTAGACGTATACAGGTAAAAAATAAATGTGATGTCATTATGACTAATGCTGAAGTTGTCGCATTAGATAGACAATTTGTAAATAATATGGATGTAATCCCAATGTTGGATATATTTGTAGAGGACTGTATGATAAATGTAATATCTAAAAATATAGATTATGCTAAATTACAATCTGTATCCAGAGATAATCAAATAGAAATACTTAATCTAGTATCTAATACAGTATCAGAAAGAATTTCACCATCTTTAATCAATAGATTGTCAACAGTATATAATAAGAATTGTATGACGGATGTATTGGCTGAAAGATGTTATTTAAAAGTATTAGAATGGGCTAGAGAAATAAATGGACAAAAATATAAATCAGATGATGAAGCTAAAGAGTTTAATTTTAGTTTTGAAGCAGACGAAGATAGATAAAATATGGATATGGGTCAACCCCATATCCTTTATTTATATCTAAATTTTATTGATCCTATGTATCCCCACAATTCTCTTATTATATTTAGATTACATATAGTATTTATATGTTTTAAATCATCCCTTTCTATATATGGTAAATAGTTTGAATGATTCTTGGTATTTATAATATATCTAGACATATTATCGAAATTACGATAATATTCAACATCTAACTCTAATCCTACGTATAGTTGATTAAATGATGCTATTAATTTAATGGTCTCTTCTACACCTTCCAATTCAGCAGACTGAAATACAGCTAATAAAAAATCTAAGAAGAAATTCTCATGTTTAACTAACTCTTCAGGTTTCATTCCTTTTATTGTTATCTTCTCTTTTTGAGAGAATGAATCGTACATATAATATGCTTCTAAATCTTTATGATCTAGACTATAAAATGAAGAAAAAGTGTTATTATTGAGAAATTCTATATTCTCAAACTTAGTAATTTTGGCTGTTTTATTTATCAAGAATATAGCATCATTTCTTATTGACAATACATCTGTATCTGATATATCATTAGCTTCAAAAAATAACTTTCTAGATTCCTCAATACCTTGTTGTTTTATTTTTATTATCTTAGGATTGTTCTTTTCCATTTTACCTATAGTAATTTGTCTTTCCATTCTAGGACATTTTAAAAAGTATTGATATTGACTCTCTGATAAAATTCCATATTTAAATAATATATTAATATTAGCTTTAGATATATCATACTCTCTTATTAATTGAGAAATTATAAATGGTATTTCAGCTTTGTATCTTATATGTTTGTATAATTTACTGCTCATAAATTAACACTTCCTTAATATTTTTTGTTAAAAAATAGAGTAGGAAACCCTACTCTATAATTTTATAATTAGGGGTAATGATAACATCAGTAATATGTTAGAAATATTTTGAAATATTATCATTTGTGATTATTGATTTTTTGACAATATCCTCACCATTTTCCATTACAAATAGATTTAAGAATCTCTTTCTATCTTGTTCAAAATTATATAATGAACTTTTATTCATTATAACTTCTTGACCATATTCATAGTCTTCAGGATTATAACAAATAGTGGAGATAATATTATATCTTTGTTGTAAAAATTTTTGTAATGATTCTGTAATTACATCCCAACCATCTCCCATAGTAATTAATATGACTATACTTTTACCTTCAAATACTGGAACTATTATATTCATCAATTCCATAAACACTATATTATTCTCTAGAATAAATTTGGCATACATCATATCAAATAACTTTGGTTCTAATGATGTACACTCATATGGAGGTGCTAAGTTTACTCTTTGGAATCCCATTTTAAAAGAACTTAAATTTAGAAAATATGTATCTTTTGTTATATACAATTTACTCAATGTATCTGATGTCATAAATGTAACCATATTAACTAACCTCTGTGAACCATAGGTTTTAAAAATTTACCTATAGTTTTCACTTGTTCTTTATAATTATAGAAGTATAGTGCATAATCTTCTAATGTTGGATTAGGATTCTTTAAATATGGTTTCATATCCATACTTAATTTAATTATAACATTATCAGAAAACCATTCTGATTTAGGGAAATCCATAAATAAATCTTCTATTGTATAGAAATTAAATAGATATAATAATTCTATTATATTCTTAGTATAATTCAAATCAAAACTACAAGGTCTATCCATATTAGTTCCTATAATTCCTATAATCAATCCAAACGTGATCCCTGCAAACTTCATCAATTGTGGTACAAAAGTATCTGCATGATCTTTTGAGGTATACAATATGATATTGTTTCCTTTACATAGAGATGCTATTATAAGCATAAAAGTAGTCAATGGTTCTTGACTTTGAAGATACCTAAAATAATTAGTTTCAAAAGCTTCGTTACCTTCTTCTATTTGAGACATAAATGATTGATAATCTGGAAGTAGGGAACTGGCAATATTCCCTTGTTGTGCTCTGATTGTTCTAAATAGATTCTGATCTATATCTTGACCATCTTGTAAAAACATAACAATTGTATTAGGTGCTATGCATTGATGTACAACAATATTAGGATCAGTCGTTAAATATATATCACCAGTAATCATATAATATATTCCCCTTTCTTAATAATCCAATAATATGAAATCATGAAATGGATCATTTAATATATTTACAAAATCGAATAAACTTTGTCTATATTCTTTAGATAATGATTTTAGATCATATGAAGCTATCATTTGTTTTAATTGTTCATACTTTTCTTTATTTAATATTTGATAATTGATTATCTCTTTATCTTTTTCATCATCATATAATTCTAATGAAATACAAGAATCTTGTACTTTGTCTAAAAAGTAAGCTATAATATCACTAAACCATATATTTGATTGTCTTGATACAAATTCATCACAATATTTATTATCTATTTTTTTATTCCCTTTACATAATATTAAATTAGTACTCATATATTCTCCTTTCTTAATATAAATGATCGTTATCTTGATCTACTTTTTGTTTCATCTTTCTGATCTTCTCTACATATTCTACATCATCTTCTTGATTGTATTCTGTATTGATTTGACTATTTTCTTCAAAATCCGAATCTTTTAAATTAAATTTATTAAGTATATTTTCTTCATCATCTTCTTCGTCTAATATATTTTGATTTATTATCTCTCCAAGATTAGAAGGAATTTCTAATTTATCTTTATGTATTTCTGTAGTAGATCTAACTCTTACTTTTTGTTCTATGATATTAGGAATATTAGTTTCAGATTTAGATTGCTCTTTAATTCTATTTCTTCTTCCATTAGGAACAAAATCATCATAGATTTGTTGATCCTTAGTAGATGGAGTTATTCTATTAGATGATCTATCTATAAAATCACTTTCATTACCACCTATAATTGATTCTAAATTTTCTCCTTGATATAAATATACTTTTGACATAACGTCATTCACTCCTTTTACATATATTATATTATTATCAATACTTGATTGTAAATCTTTTGCGAAGTATCTTTTTCCACATTTAGTACATATTATATTATCAAAAGTCTTATCATAATCTATAAGACCAGAACAATTAACCCCAGATGCTTTGTCCTTTAATGTGCAATATAACTTATTACCATCTAATTTATACATGTAAGGAAAGTCTAATAGTACAGGACCAAAACCTTTCCTTACACCATAATTTTGAAAGAATTCTATACAACCAATATCATCTAGAACATATTTACCTATTATTCTATTTACTATTAAATCAAAAACATCTTCTGCTACTTGTGCAAATTCTTCAAATAATCTAATTGGTTGTACTACCTCTGTAGTGGATACTACACCACATGAATGTACATCGAATATTTTTGTACAGAATGGTTTTAGATAGAATTGATTTTCATATTCTCTTAAAGAATCAGATAATCCTACAGAATCAAATGCTATCTTAAGACAAAATGAATTGTCTTCTAAATATCTATATATGACCCTATTTGTCCCAGAAAACCATCTTCTAAATCCCTTAGAGTATACTATTTCATTAATTAACCTTTTCTTTTCCTTAACATTTCCTGCTAACTTATTTGATTTTGCGATATTATATAATTCATATATTTCAGATTCTATAAAGAAATTAGAAACATTTGGACCCATTAAAGCATCAAAATGGAATTCTAATGGGCTTCGTTCTTCATTATAAAGAATATCTAGCACATTAACTTTACTCACACCCCATATCCTCCTGCATTTCTTTTTTCTATTTCGATCAAGATTCTATTCATAAAATCCTTTCTTGCAGCAACATTTTCAGATTTTTCTTCATAGTGAGGAAGATTAGATTCTAAATCATCTATAGATACATTCATAGGTCCATTGTTGTCATACATACTGTTGAAATAATCAGATGAATCACCTTTGTGTACTCCTACTAAACTTTTATAACTATCTTTATTATATAATCTAGCCAAGTTCTCTGTGTTTCTTTGTTTCTCTTCATCTCTTATTATATCATCTACCAGATTGGCAGACTTATCCATGAATTCGTTGAAAGTACAATCTTTAGGAACTAATGTTTGTCTATAATCATACACTTTAGACTGTGCCTCAAATATAGCAGATGATGTTTGATTTTCTGGTATGTTATAGAATGTATTTAATAACATCATCTGATTTTTTACTTCTTTAGATACATCTTCTTCAAACACTGGATCATATAATTCTCCCATTAAAGATTCGTTTACTGTCTCATTACTACATTTACTAGCAGACATACTGATAGCTTTCATAACGTCACCTTGTTGTCTCATTTGTTCTTTCATATGTATTTGTTCTTGTTTTTTCTTTTCTTCTTCTAGATATGGATTGTAATAATTATAATTGTTAGTATAATATCCTCCCATATTATTATATCCAGCAGAAGATATTGGTTCACCTAAATGATTATATCCAGCAGGTTCGGAAGATGGACCACCAATTGGATTGGGAGGGATATAGTTATTGTTATTAAAAAACTGCATAATGTTATCTCCCTTCTAAGATCTATCAGTTCTATAATATATAACTATAATTTAAATTCGTATTCATCATAAAGTTTTTCTACAGTTGCACATTTTTCATTATATATTTTCATCATTCTTAAGAAATATTCACCAGTTATTTCTATCTCTGGTTTAACATGTCCAAGATAAAAACATATTAATTCTACAAATAGTTTCATTAAAGTATATGTGTACACATCAGCTATTCTTCCTACCACATGTATCATTCGATTAGAATCTATTGGGTCGTTGTTAACTTCACCTAGCATGTAAATATTAAATAAAGTTTCAGCTTTTGTCATTCCTTCTAAAAAGAAATTTTGATAAATTATATTAATATCTTTTAACTTTCCATCTATTATAAAATCACCAAAGAATGTATTATATATATGTATTGAGGTTATACGGAATAATTTCTCGCAATTATAGCGACATGAACTATCATCTGAATTTGATCTTAAGAGTGAATTAAATAACATTTCACCTAAAACTTCTCTTTTATCAATATTAGTAATATCAGAATTGATATAATTACATAATTGTCTTGTGGTTGTTGTTAATAAATATTCTGTTCTATTTCTAAATAAATCAGCGATATTACG
>Ga0302209_10000552_pt1 | contig 17568 bp, 19 predicted proteins | sample II_Fen_E3_1_FD_194574 | JGI IMG/M metagenome (GOLD analysis project Ga0302209, IMG submission 194574) | Peat permafrost microbial communities from Stordalen Mire near Abisko, Sweden - II_Fen_E3_1 | ecosystem: Environmental > Terrestrial > Soil > Wetlands > Permafrost | place: Sweden: Abisko...
TATCCACGTTCTTTAGCCCAACGCCCATTTCCGTCCATTATGATGGCAATGTGTTTTGGAAGTCTGGATTTATCTATTTTTTCAAAATATGATGACATAATTATTTGATGGCAAATTTATTTATACGTATTGTTCAGACAATTACATTTCTTTTCCCAAAAATCATAACTCACACCAATAGTAAGGGTTGAGAGTAAATCATTGTTAAATATGTTTGATCCATTCAGGTTCTGAGGATTGTTATATTTTGGCATATTTTCCATATTATCCGAAAAGAGCAGCAGTTTATTGGACCATTGAGCTGTTAAGTTCCAGCGCTCTGCTAATTTTACTTTCAATCCAAATCCAAAAGGAATAAAAGGTTCCGGTTGTTTTTGTTTTATATATAAATCAGTCATCATTCCGGCTCCTACAAATATATATGGAGAAAAAAACCGACTGTTTCTTTTATAAGGATTATGTTCCAAATCAAAAAAATTAAATTCTAAGCAGAGATCACCAACATTAATTGTATCGTTCACAAAAGAATTGTTCGGGCCTACAATTTTAGAAATTCTTGAAAACTCCGCCTTTACTGCAAAACGCGTGTCTATTCTGTATCGAATAAACGCACCGTATGTAAATTGCATATTATTGAATAGCTTACTGTTTGCATCACCAATATACGATGACCCACCGCCTGATATCCCTATCTCGGCACGATATAAATCTTGCGCAAAGGTGTTGATAGATATTGTTATACAAGCAACAAATACACAAAGTTCTATAAGTTTTATATTCATAGCCATTCCTAAATATGAATCAGTAATTAGAGACTAAAAGAGTTTCTTAAGATTAAATCTAGATGTTTCAAATAGAATACAGCAACAAAAGTAGTGATAATCTTTTAATGATAATAAAATGCCTCCAAAGTGGAGGCTATATTTAACATATTATTGCAAAAATAGTGAGTTAATAGCAGAACTGGTTTGTATAATGATAAAGAAGCTTAAAATGCTTTTAGATAGACAAAGTTTGAAGTGCCAGATTCTCTTTATTTGTCATTTCAGCTCTTAATTCGGGAGTATTGTCGGCCTGTCCGCAGAGGTGTAGAATGCCATGAATCAAAATTCGTTTAAGCTCATCGTCAAAACTCACTTTAAATTCTTCAGCATTGCTATTTACAGTGTCAATACTTATAAATATATCACCTGATATTACAGAAGATTCGCTGTAATCGAAGGTTATAATATCAGTATAATAATTATGATTAAGATATTGTTTGTTTATTTCCAGTATGCGCTTATCAGAACAAAAAACATAAGCAATTTCACCAACTTTTTTTCCGTAAAAAGCTGCTGTATTTTTTATCCAACTATTGATTTTTTGTTTTGGGATAGAGGGAACTTTAATGTCATCAGCAATATATTGAATCATGCTCTTGGAGTTTATAAAATACAAGTTGTAAAATCAATGAAAAAACAAATATCCGAGTAAGATGGCTGCTATAATTCCAGCCAGATCGGCTAAAAGACCACAAGCCAAAGCATAGCGGGTATTTTTGATATTTACTGAGCCAAAATATACGGCTAAAATAAAGAAAGTTGTATCAGCAGAGCCCTGAATTATGCAAGACAAACGACCTACAAATGAATCGGCACCATGAATTTTCATTGCATCAACCATCATGCCTCTGGCACCGCTTCCACTCAAAGGTTTCATTAATGCAGTCGGCAGTGCCTCTACAAAATCAGTATTAATGTCCGTAAGCGAAACCAGATATTTTATTCCTAATATCAGATAGTCCATAGCGCCTGATGCACGAAACATAGCAATTGCGACTAATATACCAATAAGATAAGGAACTATTCCTATTGCCACCTGAAATCCTTCTTTTGCACCATCAATGAATGACTCATATACATTGGTTTTGCTTCTTAATGCTATGCTAATAAATATGATAATGATGCTGAAAAGAATAAAATATGCAGCAAAATTCGAATATTTAGAGATGTCTGCTTTGGGAAGTCTGCTCAGAACATATATTAACGTACCGATTAACGTGATCATACCTCCGAGGGTTAAAAGAACAACGCGATTCAACAGATTGATTTTTTGGATAACAGATACGGTTATGAGACCCGTTAATGCAGCACAAAAAGTCGCAATCAGTATTGGTAGAAATACGTCAGCCGGATTAGCAGCCCCCAGTTGCTGACGAAAGGTAAGTATGCTTACAGGCACCAACATAAGGCCTGCAGTATTAAGTACCAAAAACATGATCATGGGATTAGACGCTTTTTCTTTGTCCGGATTAATTTCCTGTAGTTCGCGCATGGCTTTTAGACCCAGCGGAGTAGCAGCATTGTCAAGTCCGAGCATGTTGGCCGAGAGATTCATGAAGATGCTTCCCATGGCAGGATGTCCTTTGGGAATGTCGGGGAATATTTTAGAGAAAAATGGAGCAACCATGCGGGAAATGATATTGATAGCTCCACCTCTTTCGCCTATTTTAAGAATGCCTAACCATAATGACAGCATTCCGGTTAATCCAATAGAAATTTCAAAACCTGTTTTAGCAGAACCAAATGCAGACTGCATAACGTCCATAAAGATATTGGTATTGCCGGTAACAAAAAATTGTATGCATGCTACCACGAACGCGATGAGAATAAATCCAATCCAAATGTAGTTTAATATCATAATCAATAAATTCCTGTCAGTTTACATTCTAAATCAAGTCCGACTCACAAAGTTGCAAAAGTACGTTTTTTTTTGTTTTGTTCAACAATTATTCAGATCAGTGATTATTTCTTTTAAATCAGAGGTCTAAATCGATTTTATAATAGCTGGAATACGCATTAAAATACTAGCAGACTTTTATGTCTAATTAAATCACATATAATCAGATAGTTGCCCGATGACTAGATTTTGTATTGAAATAATCAATAAAAATATCTTTCAAATATGTTCATAATGACATAAAAATGAGTAATTTTGCAGACAAAGGTGTGTTATATCTTAGTTGATGTGTCAAAATGGTATAAAATAAAGATTTTATGGAAACGTTGTGTAAGTTTAATGGTTCCGATTGTTATGGGGCTAAAGAGTTGGAAGTACTACTTGAATTAAGTTCTTTATTAAGTAATAAGGAAATTGATTTAAATGAAGTCTTGAGAATATTGGCTCAACATTTAAGAGCTGAGCGAATTATTCTGACCATACTGAATCGAGAAAATTCTCAAATCACGATTGAGGGCGCATATGGAATTGATGAAAAAAAAATAAAAGATGCGGTATACCACGTAGGACATGGAATAATTGGTCGTGTGATAGAAACCGGTAAACAAATTTTTATACCTAAGATTGCTTCTTCACACGAGTTTCTGAATCTCACCGATGCGGCTACTGTAATTGATGGTGTTGATGTGTCGTTTATCTGTACACCGATACGTTATAAGGACGAAATTATAGGTACACTAAGCCAGCATAAAGTTTATAAACGAATAGTCTCCTTTGATTATGATTTAAGGCTGTTAAAAATAGTAGGATCGATGATTGGGCGCACTTTACGGCGCAGACAAGAGTATGCCGAAGAGCTTGAACAACTGCGCAGTGAGAATATGAATCTAAGAGGTGAACTCAGAAACCGCATTATGCCCGATAGAATAAAAGGAAACTCAGGAAAGATGAACGAAGTGTTCTCGCTTATTGATAGCGTGGCACCAACCGATGCTACAGTTCTGATTCGTGGAGAAAGTGGAGTAGGGAAGGAGCTAGTGGCAGATGCCATCCATTATAGCAGTGCCCGTAAAAACAAACCTTTTATCAAAGTGAATTGTGCTGCATTACCCGAGAGTTTGATTGAAAGCGAGCTTTTCGGTCATGAAAAGGGATCGTTTACCGGTGCATCTACAACTCGTATAGGCCGATTTGAGGCAGCCAATGGGGGAACAATATTTTTGGATGAGTTTGGCGATATTCCTGCTTCAACTCAGGTAAAGTTATTACGGGTTTTGCAAGAACGCGAGATAGAGCGAATTGGTAGCACTAAACCTATAAAGGTAGATGTTCGCATATTATGTGCTACTAATAGAAACTTAGAGGAACTTATTAGTAAAGATCAATTTAGAGAGGATTTATATTATAGAATAAATGTGTTCCCGATATACATACCGGCTTTGCGGGAACGAATCAATGATATTCCAATATTAACGGATTTTTTTATTGATAAGTTCAATAAAAAGCACGGAAAAAATATCAAAAGAATTACCTCGATGGCTATAGATACTCTGATGGTTTATCATTGGCCCGGAAATATCCGTGAGTTAGAAAATTGCATTGAACGAGCTTGTATTTTGAGCACCGATCAAGTTATACGCACTCACAATTTGCCCGCATCTCTTCAAACCGCCTCCACTTCAGAAACTATGCAAAGTGGTACTTTGGATATCATTTTAGGAAAAATGGAGCAACAAATTATTATAGATGCGTTGATTTCTACCAAGGGAAACTGTGTAAAGGCAGCGGAGCAATTAGGAATTACAGAACGAATGATGGGTATTAGAATAAAGAAATATGAAATTGAACCAAAAAGGTTTAAAGTGTGATGTTGTACATGTTTTAGTGACTTATTTTTTAGCATAGAATTGTCTAATGAACTCAATATCTTTTGAATTTTGCGATTTTGAAAATCCAGCACATTTAACTGCACTGGCAGAACTTCTCAATATGTACATGGCTGATCCTATGGGTGATGCTCCACAATTGAGTAAGCTGCAGCAATTGAGACTTTTAGATGGGTTAGCAAACCATCCATCATCTTTTGTTCTTTTTCAGATTTATGATGATGAAGTGGTAGGATTGGCCACTTGTTTTATAAATTTTTCGACCTTCAAGGTGAAGCCATATCTTAATATACACGATTTTTTTGTCCGTCCAGAGTATAGAGGTAAGGGTCTTTCAAAGAGTTTGATGCAAGAATTAATATCGATTTCGACCTCTAGGGATTACTGCAAAATAACCCTTGAGGTAAGAGAAGACAACGTTGTAGCTCAGGCATTATACAGTGGGATGGGTTTTGAAGAATGCAAACCCAGCATGTTGTTTTGGACGAAGAAATTATAGATATTCGGATCTTCTGTAGAAAAGAAAAATATCAATAATAGTTTAATTATCCCTACACGATTATGAAAATAGCTATTCCAGTGATTGACAGAGAAATGCAGAGCAATCGTATTGCCAGTAGTTTGAGCGTTGTAGGTTGCCTGTGCATTTATGATACCGATAAGCATGAGGGAAGTTGGATAAAGACATTGGATTTGGCCCCTAACATGGGCGAACTTCTTCCTGCTCTTGAGCGTAATAATGTATTTACAATTATTACCAAGCAATTACAGCCTATGGCATTGAAAGTACTTGTCAACAAAGGTTTCTCTGTTTTCAAATCAAAAGGAGATGATTTGGAAATAAATATCAGGTTTCTAGCCAATAATGAACTATCGCCTTTTAATATGGATTCTGCTATGGAATTTGCGACGATTTGCGGAGGTGAATGTGGTGATTGTAAGACAGATTGTGAAGACGAAAAGAAAATTTGAATGTGATTATAAGTTTTGAAATATGAGTTTACAAAACGCTATACATTTTATATCGAAGGTTGATTCTGATGCTGATTTCAGAAAATCATGTTATGTATGCAAAACGCAAGCAGAGTTGCGGGGAATGTTGAAAAAACAAAAACTGGGTTTTACGCCAGATGAAATAGCAGACGCATTTAATGTGTTGGAATTAAAATGTCAGACATACGAGCAAGCAGGTCGAGTGCATGAAGTGAAAGCCTGGTTTACCTTGTTTAAAAAGGCTTGAAGTCTATCATAAAAAATACCAACATAAAAATTATGTTGGTATCCTCCCGTTTGAAAATTACTGATTTTGCTGTGATTTTCTCAGATATTCCGCAGGTTATGTTTAAAACTCGTCATTTGCATATAAAACTGTAGGACAGAGTTGGTCAAATTCAAAAACTTCATCTTTCCTAAAGAAACGTTCAATCTCTATCTTAGCGTTTTCTACAGAGTCAGAAGTGTGAATAATATTTTCCTGAATGCTGATACTGTAATCTCCGCGAATAGTCCCCATGGCTGCTTCACGACCGTTAGTGCAACCTGACATAACATGTGCTACGTGCACACTATCAATCCCTTTCCAACAGCAAACCACTACCGGAGTTAACATCATGGAATCTTTTATTCTCGTAAAAAAAGGTTTTTCGTTTAAATGTGCGTAATGTTCATCCAGTATTTTTTCATCCAATTGCATCATCTTTAAACCACTTAATTGCAATCCTTTTCGTTCGAAACGATGAATAATCTCACCGATTAAATCTCTTCTTATTGCACAGGGTTTGATAATGATAAGCGTTTTTTCCATAATAGGCCTAATTTTTTTGTTTGATAAATATTAAAAAATAACGGCCTCACTTTAGGTGAAGCCGTTTTGAATTATAGATTTCTTGTTTCAATAGAAACCGAAATCTCCGCAATCCGTTTCTCCACTAATTCCTTTATTGCTCCTAATCCTAAAGCCATAGCTTCCAGATCTTCGGTTGATGGCGTTCGATAGCCAAATCCGTCCAAAGAGCAGATCGCTTCAAATTTGCCGATTAGAATCGCTGTTTGCTTCATCTCATCAGTTATTTCTGGATCAAGTGTAACTGCTTCTCTATAAAGTGCCACAGGCATGTGATGTTCAGCGTTCCAATCATAGCGTGCAAGTAAAGCCACAAAATATTTTTCGAAACTCATGACTGCAAAGTTGTAAAGCAAATCGTTATCGAATCGAGAGTTTTCATTACTCAGGCTTTTTTGAAATGTAGAAAAGAAACTGTTAGCATACCGTAAACTGGAAAATGCTACTGCTTTCATCTCATCTTCGGGCATTGTTGTAGTTGACATGATATTTTACGATTTATAATTTACAATAGTTTGATGCTTGTTGGAGTATAATTCAAGATATATGTCCAATAATTCTTCTTTAGTAATGGCACGCTTTAATGCATCGGCACATTCTTTCACTTTGTCGAGCAATAATAGGCAATCTTCATCAGTGTATGGAAGATTAGCTTCTGCTAAATAGTACATAACTGTTGCTTTACCACTATGCTTTCCAATCAGAAATTGTTGTTCTTCTTTTCCGATTTTTTCGGCTGAGATTAGCTGATAAGTATTTCTGTCCTTCAGTAAACAGTTTGTATGAATACCACTTTCGTGAGTCAATACCAAACTTCCTGTGATAGGTTTGTTTTCACTAAGTAAACGATTGGAAACTTTAGAAACATAATCACTCAGTTCTGAAAAACTTTCAGTGCGTAAAGTACTAGGAATGCTGGCACTTAATTCCAATGCCATTGCCACTTCTTCCATAGCAGCATTTCCAGCTCGTTCGCCTAGCCCGTTAATAGTTGTGCTTAGGCAAGTTGCCCCTGCCATATAAGCCGCTAGGGTATTGGCAGTTGCCATTCCTAAATCATTGTGTGCATGAATTTCCAGAGGAAGATTCTTTTCTACATTGCGAATGGAAGAAACCAACTCAAAGGTAGTTATTGGATTCAGCAAACCAACCGTGTCAGCGAGCCGAACACGGGAAGCTCCAAAAGCACTTGCAGCACTTACAAATTCCTTAAGAAATTTTGATTCTGCTCGTGAAGCATCCTGCGCACCTATGGTTACATAATCAAACATTGGGTATGCAAATTCTATCAGTTCCTGCATTTGCTGAATAACCCACTCCTGATTTTTCCCCATAGCTTTCATTAAAATCGATGAAACGGGAAACGAAATATGAACTCCATTAGTCCCTGCCTTTGAAGCTGAACGAATATCATTTTTTGTTGCACGACACCATGAAAGTGTTTTAAAGCCGAAACCCATCTCACAAATGGTGCGAATGTCATGCACTTCATTCTCACCCATTGCAGGTGTGCCGATTTCAAGTTCGGGAACACGAGCACCATCCAATAGTGCAGCAATACGAATTTTCTCTGAAAGAGAAAAAACAACTCCCGGAGATTGTTCGCCGTCGCGGAGTGTGGTGTCGATAAAGTATGGGTTCATAAGAATATTATTTACTTCGTGTTATTTGCCTTCGCCGATATTGAAACGAACTATTCCAAAGTTGAAAACTTTGGAATAGTTGAAAGAAATTTAATCTGCTATCGAATACTTTTCGCAAAGCTCATCTTCTTCCAGAGCATCGAAAATTTCGTCGATTACTGCTTCTGATTCTACTCCACCATACCAAAAGTTATTGGGATGAATGACCATAACCGGACCTTGAGAGCAGACATTCAAACAGGCGGTAGTGCTAACTGCTACGTCCAATCCGCGATCAGAAGCTTCTTCTGAAATGTACTGAAGCAAGTCGGTTGCTCCTTTTTTGTTACATGCACCTTGTGCATCTCCGGCAATTCTGAATGAATTACATACTAAAATGTGATAATCTGGTTTTTTCATATTTTTTTGAGTTACGAGTTACAAGTTACGAGTTACAAGTTTTTGAAAACGAGTTGAAAAGTAAACGAGTAAACCCAAAGTTATTAATTGTGAATTATAAATTATGAATTATGAATTGATCAACCGCATCCTTTTGCTTCTCCTTTGCAGCTGGTTCCACATTTGAATGCATCGGGTTTGGCAATAGAACGAATTACTTTGTTGTTGTACACACCTTCGAGACCTTCATCAATTAGTCCTGTCATTTCCACTACATGTAAACCACATCCTTTGAGCATGGCTTTGGGATTTTCACCTACTCCACTTACGAGTATTGCACGACAATCTTTCAACTCACGAGCCATATTCAACCAACGTTCATCCCCACTTCCTTTGGGAGGCATATCACGCACTTCCACATTTTTAAATCCGTTTTTGGTTTGTTCGAAAATATACACATTACGAGCCTCTCCAAGGTGGAGGTTTACTAACAAGCCTTCGTTGGTTGCAACGGCTACATAAGGACGACCAGTAGTATCAACTTCCTCAGCACGCGATGAATACTCCTTGAGTAAGACATGAGTTTCGCTTAAATCCTGTCCCAATAAACCTGCTGCATCGGCGCGACAACGAGCGCAGTGACTCATAATATTCAAATGTTCTGAACATAACGTACGCGTTCTGAAAATCATTTTTGTGTCAGGCTTTTCAACGGTCTCAAATGGAGTCTCAGCTGTTGGAATCAATGGAATACAGTTGATAACATCAGCTCCCAGTTCAGCACATTTTTTTGCCACCTCAGGTATATGGTCTTCGTTTATTCCCGGAATAATAATGGAATTGATTTTTACAGTAATCCCTTTTGCTTTCAACTTTGAGATACAAGCCATTTGCCGTTCCAATAAAATAGCTGCTCCTTCTTCGCCACGATAGACTTTTTTATTGAAACGAACCCATTTGTAAATTTTTGCTGTAATTTTGGGGTCTATAGCATTGATAGTGATGGTTACATGCGAAACATTCAATTCTGCAATTTCATCAATATATGGTTCTAAGTTTAAACCATTGGTTGAAAGGCAAAATATTTTATCAGGAAATTCTTTGCTAACACGACGCATAGTTTCAAGCGTTTCTTCGGGATTTGCAAACGGATCGCCTGGACCCGCAATACCTATAACTGCAAGATTTTCAATTCTTCCATCTAAATCTCTCAAATATTCAACAGCCTGAAATGGTGCTAATACAGATGATGTAACACCCGGGCGACTTTCGTTGACACAGTCATATTTCCGATTGCAGTAATTACACTGTATATTGCATTTAGGAGCTACTGGCAGGTGAACACGTGCATTGGTATGCTTTGCTTCTTCGTTGAAACAAGGATGTGCTTGTTTTCTTTCTTCGGTCATTTCCATATCGTCTATTGTTTAGCCCCCTAAATCCCCCATAGGGGGACTTTTGAGTTAGTTTGTACTATTTATCCTCTACTTCCTAATACTATCCTATGTTCAACCTCTTCAGGGTTGTAACTTTTGAGAGTCTTTCATCCTCCGGTTTCACCGGAGGTTATTCACAGTTAACCACTTCGTGGTTGTAATTTAGTTAGTTTTCATGATCAATTGTCTACTGATAACTGTTCTCAGATAACTGACCACTGTCTAAAGGTATTTATACCCTATCGGAGAATTCTCTTGCTTGTATTCTATTAATGCATTTACTACTTGGTCGAAAAGTTCCTGAGTTCCGCGGTAACCTATATGATGTATGCGCGTTGCACCAAAACGATCATGAATAGGAAAACCAACTCGTACCAACGGAATTTTGAGTTCGCGGGCAATATAGTAGCCTTTGCTGTTTCCTAATAAAAAATCAGGTTTAAACTCATCTGCTTTTTCGCGTAAGGTTTCAAAATCGGTTCCTTTTATCCAAAATGCTTCTATCCCAATTTCTTTCAACCAATCGGCCATGGCGGTTACAAAGTCTTCTTCACCGTAAATCAAGGCCTTTTTCCCAAACACATATTTATGAGCATCTACGTAGGCATCTACCAGTCTTCCACGCTCTTTACGGTGTTTTTCTGGTACTGGTTTTCCGCTAATTTCTTCCAAGGTTTTAATGAATTTATCAGAAGCTTCAATGCCGATTGGCAATGGTATTTGATAATTTCTAATGTAATATGTCGACTGTAACCATTCGCCTGCAGTTTGAAGTGTGCCGATATCTTTTGTACGGTTTACAGTTTTGTTGAATGAAGTTCCGAACTCAATTGTCGATTTTGAATCGCCAATGTGTTCTATGTCAATCATTGGAGTTCCACCCGTTGGTATCAGCTGATATTCTGACGTGTATTCGTTGTCAAGCGTTTCGCTGAAATCTGGGAAAAGCACATATTTAATACCAAAGTCTTCTAATAATTCTTTCAGATACCGAATGTCGGCAGGAGAAACCATGCCGGGAAAGATATTTAGTGTTTCAACGGTTTTTCCGTGTTTCGCGATAGCTTTCACGGCAGCCAGGACTGTGTTATGGAAACCTTCGGCGTGGCTGCCGCTATAGCTGGGGGTTGAAGTATGGATGAAAGTAGGTATGTGACTTCCATCGGCTTCATGAGATTCTTTATAGTGTCGTATATGTCCGGGAATATCTTCACCTATCGTTTCCGATAAGCATGTGGAAGCAATACCTATGACATTTGGTTTATATTGTTTTATTATATTTTCAATTCCGGTAATGAAATTCTTACTTCCTCCAAAAACTGTTGATTCTTCACTGAAATTGCTTGATGCAATATCAACAGGTTCTTTATAATGGCTTATCATGTACCTGCGAATGTAAGTAGCACAACCCTGACTTCCATGAATTAACGGTACGCAACCTTCAATTCCCTTAAACACCATTGATGCACCTAATGGAGCACAAAGTTTGCAGGAGTTGCGGGTGGATGTATATGTTTTTGCTTCGATCATGATGATTGTTTTTTAGAGTTATTGGGTGCACGCCGTGTGCCTCTACTTTGTAAACTTCCAAACCGGGCTCATTGCCGTTGCATAAATTTCTTTAGCAAAGTTCAACATGCCTTCGTATCCGGCCAATGGCTCTTTGCGTTCGTGATTGTGGTCGCAGAATCCAAGTCCGATTTTATGAGCAATGGGACGCTCTTTTACGCCTCCGATAAAAATATCAGCCTGTTTTTCTTTCACGAAATGCGAAAGTTCCACCGGATTCGAGTCGTCAACGATGATGGTTCCTTCGTCACAAAGCTGTTTTATCAATTCATAATCTTCGGTTGTTCCTGTTTGCGAACCAACAATCACCGATTGAACGCCAATCAATCGTAGTGCTTTCACTAACGATATGGCTTTAAATGCTCCGCCTACATAAATAGCGGCTTTTTTCCCGGTCAATCTTTCTTTATACCATGCCAGTTGAGGTATAAGTTTTGTAAATTCTTCTTTTACCAACTCACGGGCTTTATCCATCATATCATCATCCTTGAAAAAACGGGCTACATCGTAAAGCGCATCACTCATATCTTCAATACCGAAATACGAAACCCGCATCGAAGGAATTCCATATTCGTCTTTCATCATCTTAGCCAGATAGTTCATCGAACCTGAACATTGAACCACGTTTAGCGCCGCATTATGCGCATTGCAAATATCATCCACCCGTCCGTCGCCGGTAATGGTGGCATTGACATGCACGCCCATTTTTTTATAGTATTCCAGGAGTATCCAAAGCTCGCCGGCCAAATTGAAATCACCCAGAATGTTGATACTTTTAGCAGGTGTGAAAGGTTTGCTTTTTGTTCCGACCAACGTAAAGATAGCTTCACAAGCCACTTTGTATCCGTCTTTTTTAGATCCCTGAAAACCGGGAGCCTGAACGGGAATGATTGGAATGCCTTTTTCTTTTTCTATAGTCCGGCAAATTTGCTCTACATCATCACCAATAACACCTACAATACAAGTGGTATAAATAAATGCAGCTTTGGGTTTGTGTAGGTCAATAAGTTCTATAATGGAAGCGTAAAGTTTTTTCTCACCACCAAAAATCACATCGCGTTCTTGCAAATCAGTACAATAACTTAATCTGTGTAATTCAGGTCCTGACGAAAGTGATCCGCGAATATCCCAGGTATAGGCAGCACAACCAATTGGTCCGTGAATAACATGGAGAGCATCCACTATGGGGTAAAGTACCACCCGCGATCCGCAAAAGACACAAGCTCGTTGGCTAACACTTCCAGCCAGGCTTGCTTTGTTGCAATCAATCGTGCGCTCGTTGGCTCCTGCGATTGATACTTGCTTTTGTCTGTCATCTAATATATGTCCCATACCTTTCTCCAATTAAAAGTTTATAATTCGTAATGCACAATCCGAGGCATTCGCCTTTTTGATTATTACGATTATGCTGTGATTTTTCCTGAAAATTAGAATAAGTTATATGGAAATGCGATTTAATTTATAGTGAAATATCATATCCACCTGAAACCTCTTATTCATTTATCGTGCCATTAACAGTATCGGGGCGTTTTAGACTACAGTTGTTGGCGTGTAACCTGCTTGTAATTAAATATATGAATGTTGATCTTTTAGGATGCTCGATGAAGAATAAGTATATTTCATTCTTACTGGAATTACCGAAATCGTACATTTATGTAGGAAAGCATACTTAAAATGTAGGAATAAGTATGGATGAAAAGCTGGAGTTATTCAACAAATAACTCCAGCTTTTCATCCAATTACTTAAGTTATTCACTCAATTACTTAAGTTATCCAATAAATTACTTAAGTTATTCATCCTATTACTTAAGTTATCCAACAAATTACTTAAGTTATTCATCCTATTACTTAAGTTATCCAACAAATTACTTAAGTTATCCATCCAATTACTTAAGTTATCCAACAAATAACTTAAGTATTCCATCCAATTAGATTCCTTATGCAGTACTTAACCCTTGTTTTGACACAGCATACTTCCTGTTTCAGCTCCGATAGCGTCTATTCTTCCTCGGATAGCACCTGTTCTTCTTTGGATAACGTTTATATTAGCGTTCTAGCTTACATAGCTGCTATTCTTCCTTGTATCTCTAAAAAAAATACGACTTCACTTTGTGGTGAAGCCGTAATTGGATTTCTGTCAATATACAGTCGTCATAACTGAATATATGTATTTATTGAAACAGAATAGTCACTCCGACTGGTGTCATGCGTCTTAATGGTAGACTGGAGTCATGCGCGGTTCTGACTATAAAAGTTCTTGAACTGGTGGAACTTCCAACTGTCCAATTTCAACTCATTAAAGTTGCCATTCAACCTTTTCTTCCAAACAAGTACGGTCGAAATGATCAAGAAATGCATCCATAATTTGTTTTACCAGATTTGCTCCACCGTCGTAACCGGTTTTAGCAAAGTAGTTATGTCCGGGACGGTCAGCAATTGGGAAACCGATGCGAACAAAAGGAAGATCCTCGTCACGGGCTATGTATTTACCATATGTGTTACCCATTAATAAGTCAACACCTTCTTGTTTAATCCATTGGTGAAGTTGGAACATATCTGCTTGTTCTCCACTTTTGAATTTTGCTTCAGGAATATCTTTCAGAATTTCTGTCATACGTTCAGTGAAGTATTTGCTTGGAGTACCTGTTACCACGTAAACTGGTTTCATGTCCATACTAACAAGGAATTCAGTCAACGGAATCAAGGTGTCAGGGTCTCCGAAGAGAGCTACACGTTTTCCGTAAAGATATTTCGAACTGTCCGAAATTAAGTCGATTAATCGACCGCGTTCGTCTGATAAACTTTCAGGAATTGGCACATTGGCATGACGGCTAAGTGACATTAGGAAACGGTCTGTAGCTTTAAATCCGATTGGAATATCCAACATTTCGAATTTTACTTTACATTTATTTTCCAGTTTGATACAAGCATCTTCAGTACATGATTGTCCAAGTCCAAGTGTAAACTTGCTGTCGCCGGTTAGTTTCATGTCGGCAATAGTTGTTCCTCCGTTTGGATACATTTTATAATGTCCATCAAGTGGAGCATCCAATACGTCTGTAAAGTCAGGAAACAAAATAGTGCGTGCTTCCATTACCGAAGTAAGACGTTTGATTTCACGTTGATCCGATGGTTCCATCCATCCTGCAGCGATATTAATAACGTTGCGTTTTTTTGGAGTTGCAATAGAGAAGAACTTGATGAAAGCTGCTACCTGGTTTGAATAACCTGTTACATGTGTTCCCACATAACTTGGGGTGTTACAGTAAATCACTTGTTTTCCTTCTGGAATAAATCCATCCTCGTTGGCTTTTGAAACGATTTGAACAAGGTCATCACCGATTGTTTCCGACAAACAAGTAGTATGAATTGCAATAACTTCAGGTTTGTAGATAGTGAACATGGTGTCAATAGCCTGAACAAGGTTGGCCGATCCACCAAATACAGAAGAACCTTCAGAGAATGAACTTGTTCCAGCCATAATTGGTTCGCGAAAGTGACGTGACAAGGCGCTACGGTGATATGAGCAACATCCTTGTGAACCGTGACTATGAGGCAAACAACCGTGGATTCCTAATGCAGCAAACATTGCTCCTACGGGTTGACAGGTTTTTGCAGGGTTGATAGTCAACGCCTTTCTGTCTATTTCTTTTGCTGTTGTATGTCTTAGTAACATAATAATCTAATTTATAATTTATAATTCATAATTCATAATCGAATGCAAATTCATATTTAATTATGAATTATGCATTCTTAATTATGCATTAATTGAAAACGTATTCCGCTTCCAAAACCTCTTCACGTTCCCAAGGAGCTTTCATTTGTTTGAAAATAGTGCTACAAGCAATAAATTCAATGTCCTTGTAGAAGTTGATAGCTCCTGCGAAAGCAGCATAAGGACCACCATTGTCGTAATTGTGAAGCTGTTTCATTGGGATACCCATTTTTTGAACCACATATTTTTCTTTGATACCGGCACAGAATACATCCGGGTGGTAAAGTTCAATAAGTTTTTCCATTTCGTGATGGCTCAAATCGTCAACTACCAATGTACCTTTCTTCATGTCGTGCATCATACCTTTGTATTCGTTGAACTCGATATCGAAAGCTTCTTTCAGTTGAGCCAATTCTTCTTCACTCTTACGTGGGTTGTAGCGAGTAGGGTCAGGAACAACTGTTAGTTCCTCAATGTTACGGCTATCAGCATCAATCTTAATGCTTGGAATTACACGGCGACCTTCGTAGTCATCACGGTGTCCGAATTCATAACCAGCCACTAGAGTTTCCATTCCAAGTTCATCAAATAGTTCTTGATAATGGTGAGCACGTGAACCACCGACGAACATCATAACTGTTTTACCAGTTGTTTTCAATTTTGCTTTTTCGGCAGCAAGAGCAACAGCTTTCATTTCGTCAGCTATTACAACTTCTATTCTATCAATCAATTCCTGATCTCCGAAATACTGACCTACCTTGCGAAGTGTTTTAGCAGTAGCATCGGCTCCGATAAAGTTGGCTTTTGCCCAAGGAATACCGAATGAAGTTTCCAACATTTCTGCTACGTAGTTGATTGAACGGTGACACATTACTAAACTAAAGTCGGCTGTATGTGCGGTTTCAAATTGCTCCAGGGTAGAGTTACCGGACATAGTAGCAACAATGTCAACACCAATTCTTTCAAATAAATCTTCGATAACAAAAGCGTCACCCCCGATATTGTATTCACCCAGTACGTTTACTGCATATTTGTTTTTGCGTACATGATTGTCGTTGTTACCAATAAGGTGTTTGTACAAACCATTGTTGGCAATGTGGTGACCAGCCGATTGTGATACTCCACGGTAACCTTCGCAAGAGAAACCGAAAATGTTTACACCCGGATATTCTTCTTTCATGTGGCGGGCTACGCGGTGAACGTCGTCACCAATAAGTCCTACTGGACAAGTTGAGAATATGGCAATGCCTTTTGGGCTGAATAATTCTATAGCTTCACGAATAGCTACTTTTAGTTTTTCTTCTCCACCAAACACGATATTTGAATCTTGCATGTCTGTTGAGAATGTGTATGGAATGAAGTTATCCATTTCAGGTTTGTCGGCACGGGTTTGATTACGACGTGTCAACCACGAGTAGAATCCACAACCGATAGGTCCGTGTGTAATGTTGATAATGTCCCTAGTTGGTCCAAGAACCACCCCTTTACAACCTGCATAAGTACATCCACGTTGGGTAATGATACCCGGAATTGTTCGTACGTTCGATTGAATTTCAGGAATCGAATCAGGATCGTTTATCACAATCGACTTCGCTCTTTTCTTGGCAACTTTCTTCGGGTAAGCTTTTACCACCTCTTCGGTGAACTTACTCATATCCAGTTCTTCTATTAATGTCTTTCCCATAATTTTAATAATTTATAATGCATAATGTATAATTCATAATTTTCAATTCATAATTCATAATTAAATATGCATTATGAATTATGCATTATGAATTAGTCGAGTGTAATATCTCCGCTTTCTCCAGTACGAACCCGGTAAGAATCGCTAGCTGGAATTATAAATATCTTTCCATCTCCGCTTTTATTAGTCTGATTGATCTTAATCAGTGTTTCCACAGCAAGTTCTTTTTTCTCGTCAGTAACTACCAGAGTAATCATTCGTTTGGATTTCAAACGTGGCATCTCAATAATGAGCTCTTGTTGGTCTTCGTCCAGTCCGGCAGCTTTTTCAAATCCACCTTTTCCTTTTCCGCGTCCTACCACTGGCATCGCTGTGAACGAAGGTAAACCAGCGTCAGAAAGCGCAAGCTTGGTAGCAGCCATTTTATCGATTCGTATTATTGCTAATATCAGTTTCATAATCTATTTGTTTAGACCCCTAACCCCTAAAGGGGAATAAGAGAGGTCGAGATTTATACTATAATTCTAAGTGTTTCTTTTCCAAAGTCCCCTTTAGGGGATTTAGGGGTCTTCTTAGTCTTGTTTACCGCTGGAAATGGTGTAGCTTTCTTCTACTGGAGTAACGAATATTTTTCCATCACCAAACTGTCCTTTTTCACCAGAACGGGCTGCTAATATTATTGTTTCAATTACA
>Ga0302209_10000554_pt1 | contig 17551 bp, 17 predicted proteins | sample II_Fen_E3_1_FD_194574 | JGI IMG/M metagenome (GOLD analysis project Ga0302209, IMG submission 194574) | Peat permafrost microbial communities from Stordalen Mire near Abisko, Sweden - II_Fen_E3_1 | ecosystem: Environmental > Terrestrial > Soil > Wetlands > Permafrost | place: Sweden: Abisko...
ATATGTGGGCTTATCCTCAATTTGAATATTCCGGATTCTCCAGACTTTGCTTTTTACAACCTTATTGCCATAAATCTCAGAAGGCAATAATTGCAGCAAAGTTTGAAAAGCATTAAAAAAACCTGAAGAATCAGCAGCTGTAATTTCAATTTCCTTTGTTCTTACGTCCAATTTATATGCTTCATGAGCAAAACTCTCAGACGGCTTAGCTAATTTAAGATATATCTTAGAACTCTCATTTGCTTTTAGAACTGTAAAATCAAAACCAGTGGCTGGTTGAAGTAGTTTTTTAAGCAATTTAGCTTCATTTGTAAGAGAAATAGTGGAAATATTTATTGAAGTCTTATTTGTTAATGTAAAATTTCCTTTTAATATTTTCAGTTCTTTGGGTTGGGGAATCAGGCATATATTTGAAGAATAGGATATTCCTGTAAATACTAATAAAATGCACAGTATTTTAAATTTCATTTTCAGTCGTTGATAAATATTTGTACTAAAATTTAATTGTTTCACTTGAAAGAGTTTCTTCTATTATTTAGGATCAACCCAATTTACTCCTAATGATTTTAGATATTTTTTATGCGGTTCAAGCCTCGTATTGAATGAGTATAAACTTTTACTAGTTGACCAATTGACTTCAGATAAGGCTTGAATACGAGGAAATATTAACGATTCCAAAACCTTTTCTGAAGGGATTCGTTCTGTCCAAACGCAGCCTTGAAATCCAATAACTTTGCTACTCACATTAGGTGGATATGCCTTTGTTATATCATATTCTAGCAGCTTTGATAATTGAGCTTGAGAATTTTCGCTACCACTAAAGTAAAACAAATCCCAATTGGCGTAAATAATATCATTACCGTTTGCTGCTGCTATTGTTGGTGCAGTCGTCATCCAATCGCGCCAATACATAATTTTGAGCTTGGAATTAAAACTTAAAGTTGTTCCATGGTCTGGCTCAACAGTTACATCATCCCATGCCACAACGGTTTTTCCTTTAGCTTCCAAATGAGTTTGTAAATTTTTTACAAAAAAACTTTGAAGAGCAGTGGTATCCGATATGTTATGTAAAGTCATGTAGTTTTTACAATCATTTGATACACCCCAAGTTGTTTTGACGACTTCATCTGCTCCAATGTGTACATAATTTGAAGGAAACAGGGGCGTAACTTCATCCCAAATTTGATAGACAAAATCATTTACATTTTGACTACACGGACAAATTGGGTATGAATAAGAACCATTCATTCCAAATACTCCAGTACAAGAAAGCATTGGGTAAGCCTCAATAGCGGCTGTCATGTGACCTGGCATATCAATTTCAGGTATAATCTCTATAAAATGATTCTTTGCATAGGAAACAATATCAGCAATATCAGTTTGGGTATAATATCCACCATACATAGTTCTACCATTGACTTTTTTTAGGAATCGGGGATTAATGGCATAATTTGGATCACCTGACCCCGATGACCAAATGGAATCGTCAGAATCTAAATACCGCCACGAACCCACTGAATTTAGCAACGGAAATGACTTGCTTTCAATTCGCCATCCTTGATCATCAGTGAAATGTATGTGAAACTTATTATATTTGTAATATGCCAACCAATCAATTATTTTCATTAAATACTCTTTTGTAAACATGTGACGCGAAACATCAAGGTGGAAAGCTCTCCACGAATATTTAGGTTCATCAGACACGGTAAGAAAGTGTAAATCAAGCGAAGCTTGTTTCAAACCATTTGATACATTCCATAGATATTGCTTTAGTGATTGGACGGCACAGTATGCTCCTGCTTCATCTCCTGCTTTGAGCAATATACCATTAGAATCTATTAAAATAGAATAGGCTTCATGTTTTAAAGTATTATCTTGCATTAATTGGAAATTGATTTTTCCTGAAATACTTGATTCTGATGTTTGAAATGTATTTAATGTATTACTTATAACATTTTTTGCAGCTAGATTGGCAGTACTAAAAAAACTGTTTGTTACAAAAACAAGATCTTGATTTAAAAGAAGTTTACCATCAGGTAAATCAATAGACTTTGGTAATGGTATAATTCCATGTGTTGTTAACTGAGGAGTAACATTAGTTGTGTTTGTCGCTCCACAGGACACTAAAAGCAAAATAAATATTAAGACTTTGTTTTTAATCCAGTTTTGAGTTCTCATATTAAATGTGTGTTTTACTGGTATCAGAAAAAAGATCCTGTTCTTTTGATTGAACAGGAACTTTTTTATATATATTAATAACCTGGATTTTGGGTGAGGTTTGAATTTCTATCACGCTCATTTTGAGGTATTGGACATAATTCCTTTTCTTTTGTTGCATTATAATTTATCAGAATAGGATCGCTTGGAATACCGTCATTGCAGGTATATTTGTATTCTTTCAGATTATTCATCGTTGAAATAAAAACGTTATTACGAACTAAATCGTCGAAACGATGACCTTCAAATGCAAGTTCCATTCTTCTCTCGTCAAGAATTTTAGTTCTCATATCTTCTTTTGTGGTCGAAGAAATATTAGGTAATCCAACTCGATTACGAATAAGATTTACATTTGTGATTGCTTCACTCAAAGCATTAGTTTCATTTAGAGCTTCGGCTTTAAGTAATATGATATCAGCGAGTCTCAACAAATAGTAATGATCGCCACCGTTCCACCCGTTTGGGTGCTTTTCTTTGAAGTCATAAGGAACAGTAGTTGCTGGGTCATTGCAAGGGTTCCAGTTTTCATCTGCATACAAATTATCTGTTCTGAAAAGGATATTTGCATTTTTTCGAGTTATATCATTTTGAGAATTATATAAATTTACCAGGTCTTTTGATGGTACACAGTAATTTTGGAAACCATCTCCAACTTCATTAATCAAAGCAGTTCCCCAATTGGAAGTAATCCAATTTGGGTCGGTTTTGAATGCTATTTCGAGAATAGACTCATCATTCATATAATGATCACCATCAAAAAGGCTTGCATAATTAGGCATTAAAGTGTAACCAGCCGGACTGTTTATAACAGCATTACAATAGCTAATAACTTTTGAATAGTCGCGATCAGCTCTTTGAGCCCAAATTTTTGCCATCAAAGCATTAGCTGCACCTTTTGTGGCTTTTACTTTGTTTACTGTATTGTCATCCGAATAAGAATCAGGTAGATTAGCTATTGCAACTTCCAAATCTTTCACAATCTGATCATAGACCTCTTTTTCAGAAGAACGTAGAAGATTTGTTTTACTTGGGTCAGTGCTATTTGAGTGTAATTCGAGAGGGACACCACCAAACGTTTTTACAAGTTGATAGTAATGAAATGCACGTAGAAAACTTGCCTGACCTATAATGTTTTGTCTATTGTTATTCTTATCCATTTCCGGATCTGTTACATTATTTACTTTATCAAGAATAATGTTACAACGACCTATTCCCAAATACAATTGTGCCCAATCGAATTCCATACGTGTATTCCCTGCCTGAATAGTTAAGTTATCATAAGGCGTAGTAGCTATATCTTGACCACCACCAGCATAGGCATTGTCAGAGCGCATGTCGCCCAGTAAAATAAAATCCCACTGATAATATTCTTGGTAAAAGGCATTGTATACACCTACAATTGCATTATTCAGGTCTTTGACAGTGTTATATGCATTACCACTATTTGTATTTGTTGTTGGGCTTAAATTAAGAAAATCCTTACTACAAGAATTTGCAAATGCAATAAACAACGTTAAGCTCAATATTCTTACTATATAATTTAATTTTTTCATATTTATTTGAATTTAAGGGATTAAAAATTGACATTAAGGCCAAATATGAAGCTTCGGGATTGAGGATATGATCCAAAATCAACTCCTTGAGAAAGACCAACTCCATAAGCACTTACTTCGGGATCATAACCACTGTATTTAGTAAATGTCAAGAGATTCTCAGCGGTAACATAAATGTGTAGTTTTTCAACTTTCAACATGTTGCTAATAAACTTTGGTAAATCGTAACCAAGTGTGGTTGATTTTAATCGCAAGTAAGAACCATCTTCGATATACCGTGATGATACATCAGAGTTGTGATTCAAATTGCCTGGATCAGATTTAGGCATGTTGGTAATATCTCCCGGTTTTTCCCAACGGGATAAAACTGTAGATAATTGGTTTACAGGATAATACATTCCTTCTGTTACAATGCGGCTTGCATTTAAAATTTGATTTCCTTGAACACCCTGAAAAAAGAAAGAGAAGGTAAATCCTTTGTAGTTGAAGCTATTTGTTAATCCATAAGTGAAATCAGGACTGGCATGTCCAATAATGGTTTTATCCCCATCGCTTAAATCTCCAGAATTATCTAAGTCTTTGTATTTCATGTTTCCAGTCTGAGGATTAACACCTTCTGAAACATATCCATAGAATGTGCCTAAAGGTTGACCAACTTCTGCAATAGTTGAAGCTGATCGATTATCAATAAATCCACCCAAAATTGGCACTCCTTGTTCTAGCTTAGTAATTTTACTACGGTTGAATGAAATATTAAAATCAGTTGACCATTTTAATACTCCCGTAAGGTTTTTTGAGCTAACCTGAAATTCCAATCCTTTATTTGTCATAGAACCAATGTTCTTTGTAGCAATACTAGTATTCCAACCCATTCCTACGCTCATCGGAATGGGTGCATTTAACAACATGTCGTTGGTGTTTTTAATGTAATAATCAGCAGAGAAAGAAATGCGATTTTTTAAAAAATAAGCATCAATACCTAAATTAGTTTGAGCTGTTTTTTCCCATCTTAAATCAGCATTCTCCATTTGAGTAAGTGCAGTTCCAGGAACCTGGACGCCGCCAATAACATAATTTGCACTTGGACTAACAACACCCCATGAGGCGTAATTGCCAATCTGATCGTTTCCAACTTCACCCCAACCAGCTCTTATTTTTAAATCATTTACTATATTATTTTCATTCCAGAAAGCTTCTTTCGATATTCGCCAGCCTGTTGAAAAAGAAGGGAAATAGCCCCATTTATGATTTTCCCCAAAAACAGATGACCCATCAGCTCGAAAGTTTGCTGTTAAAAGGTATTTGTCGTCGTAAGCATAATTTATACGACCGAGAAAAGATTTATTGGTTTTTGCCATTTCAGAGTAAGTGGCACTTATTTCAGTACCGGCATTAACGGTATGAACAGCTGAGCTACCAAAATTTTTACCGGTAATCCCAGAACTTTCGCCATTGATTTTTGAGGCTACAAAACCAGCCAATCCACCAAAAGTGTGCCTTCCAATTACTTTATTATAGTTGAGAGTATTTTCACTTATCCAATAAAAGTTGACAGAACTATTATATTTAGCAATCCCCTGATAAATACGTCCTTGACGTGTCCTTAAAGGGTCAATCCATGAATGATAAGAGTCATTATTTTCCTCTATACCTAACATACTTTTAAATTTCAGATCTTTTGATAGCGACAATTCAGCATAAACATTTCCATTAAAACGGTAGTTGTTATATCCATGATCATCAGCGGTTAAACCAGCAACCGGATTTTCAAGATCGGCTAAGAATGGGTCAGCAGTAAAAGTTCCATCTGTATTGTAAATACCGAGAACTGGTGAAGCTGTAAGGAAACTATTTCCCATTGACCATCTACCACCTTCACCGACAGATACATCTGTCCATTTGTTGTAAGAGATACTTGTACCGACCTTCAAAAAATTGCTGACTTTATGGTCAAGATTAACCCTGAAACTATATTTTTCCATGCTGTTCGCAATTATAACACCTTCTTGTTTGAAGTATGATCCAGATAAGTAGAAACTCGTTTTTTCATTACCTCCGGAAATCCCTAATTGGTAGCTTTTAGATAATCCTGTTCGGAAAACTTGGTTTTGCCAATTTGTATTATTGTTGTATAGCGACCAATCTGTGTTATAACCCATTTCAGTCATTAAATCTTTATATTGACCAGCGTTCAAAACATCCATTGTTTTTCCCACATTGGCAACACCGTAGTAAGTATTAAAGCTCACTTTGGTTTCATTATTGGCACCACGTTTTGTTGTAATCAGAACAACTCCATTTGCACCGGAAGCACCATATATTGCAGCAGCTGAGGCATCTTTCAAAATTGAGATGCTGGCAATGTCAGTTGGTTCAATTTGGTTAATTGAAGTAGTAGGAACGCCATCAACAATAAAAAGAGGATCACTTCCAGCTGTGATTGTTGAGATGCCGCGTATGGTAATATTATAACCGGCTTGGGGTTGACCGGATGGTTTGCTGATTTGAACACCAGCAATCTTGCCTTCGAGAGCATCTCCAATATTAGCAGTAGGTCTGGATTCAAATTCTTTCGATGTCACAACAGATACTGCTCCTGTGAGGTCTTTTTTGCGAACTGTTCCATATCCAATTGTCACTACTTCGTTAAGCTTAATAGTATTGTCAGCTAAAACGACATTAATTACTGTTTTCCCTTTTACTGCAACTTCTTGCGTTTTCAAACCAACAAATGAAAACACTAATACAACATTTTCCTGAACATTGTTAATTGAGAAAATACCATTTTGATCCGTGGTTGTACCAATTGATTTTCCTTTTATAGAAACTGTGGCACCTGGTAAGTTGATACCACTCTCATCTTTTACAACCCCTCTCAAGTTAATCAAACCGATAGTTTGTGATTTGGAAGACTGAGCATTTTTATAAAGCAGAATCTGATTATTTTCTATTTTCCAACTAAGGTTTGTTTGACTGGAAATAACTTTTAATATTTCTGTAAGAGGTTTGTGTTGAATATTTACTGTGATTTTTTGATTCAAGTCAATATCTTCTATGTGGTAAAAAAAAGTTAATCCGGATTGTTTTTCAATTTCTTTAATTAATGTTGAAACTGTAGCTGACTTTAGACTGATATTTATCTTTTGTTGCTGCCCATAGCTTAGAACAGTATGAAAAAACAGGAGCATTATAACTAATGCTTTTGACTTCGACAAAATTTGTCGTACTAAGAACTTGTGATTTTTCTTCATATTATTATTTTGATTTTAATTAAAAAGGTTATTAATAATGCCTATAAATTTAAAAGAGTATTAAAGTGGATGATATACTTATAATAAATTCGTTTTTTTTTCAATATATCAGAATTTTCTTTGCTTTTTCATTGATTTTATAATGGACATCCGGGGTTACCATCGAAATATATTTCATTATATTTTCTAAACTTTCTTTTTCAATATTCGCCTTGTATCTATAGGTTTGAACATTGTGATTTTTTATTTCAAAAGCATATCCAAATTCTCTTTCTAATTTATTTGTTAAATCATTGAGCAAGATATCGTTAAAACACAAATTGCCATTGTACCAGCCAAAATCGTCGTTTAAATCTTTTTGCATGTTTATCGAATAATTACCTGTTTTTTTATCTAAATAAAATCGTTCACCTACTTTTAATTCTGTAAGAATTTTATTTGATTTATTGTCAACAATCTGAACAATCCCTCTCATCAAAGTGGTAGACACATAATCGTCGTTATCGTAAGTCGAAACGTTAAATAGCGTCCCTAATACTTTTATTTTATAATATGAAGTGTTGACATAAAATGGTTTGCCATGATCTTTTTTAATGTCAAATACTGCTTCTCCATTCAATGTCACTTCACGGGCATTTGATTTATTGTTACTATATTTCAATGTTGTCTTTGCGTTTAAGGTTACTTTACTTCCATCGTTTAAAATTACAACCGAACTGCGACCCAAACCAGTTGAAAAAGTAGTATCATGTGATTTTATTACATCATAATAATGGTTTCCCAAAAAACCGAAACCGAAAGCGAGTAAAATTATTGCTGCATAGCGGGCAAATTGAAAAATGAATTTCCTTTTCGAAATCTGTTTAGAGTCTTGTTCTAAACTAATTTTTGAATGTATTTTCTCCCATTCATTATCCACATCGGCACTTTCTTTTACAGTTTGCCAACGAGAAACCAGATAAGCTTCTTTTAATCCCAATAAAAATTCTACATTTTGCTGATCGGCTTCTAGCCACGAAATAACCTGTAATTTCTCCGCTTCGGAGAGGTCGTTTCGTAAGTATCTTATAATTAGGTTATTGTTTATGTTCGTAAATTGAGTCATTTGTTGTAAATTTTGAAGATGTAAATTGAGGTTTTTAGGTGTATTGTTTGAGTTCTTCTCTTAATATTTTGGTCGCTTTATATAGTTGATTTTCTACCGTTCTCAATGAAAGCCCAAGTTTGGTTGCAATTTCGATACTTGTAGTATATTGCTGTCTACTTAGTACAAATATCTCTCTACATTTTTCGGGTAATTTATCCAGTGAATTAGCATAAATTTTTTCTAAATCTTTCATATATATATTGTTGAATATATTTTTTTCAGGACTATAGTGATTCATTTCAATTTCTTTTAATTTCAAATCAGTTAAATCTGAGAAATTGCTCATTATGGAAGCTCGACGTAGGTATTTTAAACAATTGGAATGTACTATTTTAAATAAATAGGAAACGACTGAAAAATCGGTATGGATATTTTCCCTGTTTTCCCAAAAAGCGAGAAATGACTCCTGTACAAGATCTTTTGCTATATCTGAATTATGAACCAAATTTACACAATAGGCATACATTCGCGGTTGATACATTTTGTACAAATGCTCAAATGCTTTTATATCCCCTTTTCGGAAGGATTTGTATAAATTTTCTTCGTCCGATTGTTTCATAATGATACTATATTTATAAAAGAGCAATTAGCATATTGAAATACTCATGCTATAATATTATTTTATCAGTATATTTATTGCAATTTAGATTACGATTCCATAATTGATTTCATTTTGAAATTTTAGAAAAGACCATTTAGTTAAACTATAAAGCAAAAAAAGGTAGGTAAAATTTAGAAAATGTTATTGCAGGACTTTAAGAATAATAGTTTCCATAACCCCATATCCTATTAAATTTGGATGAACTCCATCTCCAAAGTATTTTTTGTTTAAGCCGCCATTATCATCAACCAAAAAGCTATAATAGTCTACATAAGTAATTCTATTTTAAATGCATAATTCCTAATCATTCCGTTAAGAGTGACTCTATCCTGAGCTGGTTTCGAAGTTTTGTTACACCAGAAATGAATAGCCGGCAATACAGAGCTAAGAATAGGTTTGATATGATTCATTTTAGCCTGTTCACTCATCGAAATAATATTTTGAAGAATATGTTCTAAGGTTATTGTGCCGTTGTTTTGAGCAATATCATTCTTCCCCGGCATTAATCACGACAGTCTTAGTGTTAAGCACAATAACATCTGATTGAAAACGGACTAACATTTCTGCTCTGGTTTGTCCACTAATGCCTCCACTAATGAATCTATTAGCTTTGAAAAAATACGATTGGTTTCTCATCCAACCTTCAGTAATTGAATTGTCCATAAAAACAACTTTTGGGGGTACAGTTTGCAATTTGTAGATTGCTTCATTCAGGAAAACTTTGCTTAGTCTTTAATCCTTTTTTCTTGCTATTGTTTATGACGAAATTCTTCTTCCTTTTTTTTGCTATTGAGCAGAATCTATTTTGAGTTCTAACGTGTCTTTTGATTGTGCGTTTACATCAAAGACGAGAAATGTACAAATATTAAAAAGAGTAACATTAAAAACAAAATATTCACAACAAAGTTGTTTCTTTTGATAAAGTTTGTTGATAAATCAAGTCGGAAGTAGGCGATTAGTTCACTCAATTATGAATTATGCTGGCTTCTCAAAACAATTGTTAGCGTACTTTTGAATTGTTTTACATCCTTACGTCCGTGAGACCTCCTGAGGTAGGACGTGCAATCTTCTTTCTATATATCGACATTATTTACACACTTTGTTTCTGTTATGTTTATTGGATTTTATTTTGTTATGCAAAATTGTCCTTAAACTTGTGTCAAACGATGAACGTGTTTATCCGATCGTAACTTTGCATAGGCTTCCTTCATATCTACCTGTCCGTAGGCAGATCCCTCTTCTTGATGGGACTTCTTGAGCTAATGGTTGAAAACTTGACAACCCCATAATTGACTTGCACCGTCAAATATACTCGTCATACTCGGTTCACAAAGAAACGGCTGAATTTCATTTTGAGATTCAGCCGTTTCTTTGTATTCTATGAGTTGGGAAATTTATTCTCCTTTCGATGTCATAATTTGTAACACCATTCTGTCCGTTTCATTCATTGCTTCCGAACCTATTTTAGTGAGGTTACGAATGGTTTTGTCCACATCTTCATCGGTTATTCCTTCAATGGAAGTCACAACTTTATTATCTATAGCCATTAGAGCCGACAATGTAGCTGTTGATACGCCATTGGATACCTTCAGTGCACAGCTGGGTTTTGCACCATCGCAAATCATTCCGGTTATATTGCCAATCATGTTTTTAATGGAGAAAGCTATCTGCTCACGCGAACCGCCCATCAGGTAGGTTATTCCGCAAGCCGAACCGGTTGCCGCAACCACCGCACCACACAATCCCGAAAGTCGCCCGAGGCTTTGCTTAATATAAATGGTCATCAAATGGCTTAACGCCAAAGCTCGTATCAGTTCTTCTTCCGTCTTACCTGTTTCTTCAGCAAATACCGACACTGGAAGCGTTGCAGCTATTCCCTGATTTCCACTCCCTGAGTTACTCATTACAGGAAACATAGCTCCAGCCATGCGGGCATCGCAAGCCGCCGCCGTAACTGATAACATGCGGGTAAAAATAGTATTTCCCATAACGTTTTGCTGACTTCCATGCCGAACAGTTTGAGCCACACTATGACCATATTCTCCTTTCAACGATTCATTTGATGCAGCCGTGTTCATTTTGGCAGTTTCCAGTATAAACCGTAACTCTTCAATAGGACTTTCAAGAGCCAGGTCACAGACTTTCGCAAATGATAAATTTACAGTTTCATCTTTGGTTAGATCATTGTCAGTTTCATCATTCAAGTGGAGAATTACTAGTCCATTTTTCTCAATATGTGAGAATCGGGTATGATCCCGGCTAATAATTATTTTTGATTTATCGTTTCCACAAGTCCCATTCACTTCAATATACAGCTTTTCGGCAATGTCCTGTTTTAAATAAACCGTAATCAGCTTATCTGCAATCAGCTTTTTGCCTTGTTCCAATGTTTCAGGCGTAAGGTCTTTCAGTACTTCTAGCCCATATTCCGACTTCCCGATAAGAGCCCCCAGGGCAATGGCAATAGGTAACCCCACCATCCCTGTTCCGGGAATACCGACACCCATGGCATTTTTGAGAATATTGGGACTCAGAAAAACCTCAATAGTATCGGGCAAGCCGCCTAGCACTTCTTGCAATTTTGCAACTGCCAGAGCTACAGCAATGGGTTCCGTACAGCCTATAGCTGGTGTAACTTCGTATTTGATAAGTGCTATTATTTCTAATCGTTCTTGTTGTGTAAGCATAGTTTTTCCGACTTCAAATTCATAAATAATTATGCAAAGATACAAAACATTAAAGTATTTATTTAGTAAGTGTTTATTTAAGAAATAAACGCATAGTAATGAACATAAGTTCAATACTATTTGTATCTTTGCAGTCTCAAAACTTATAAAATTCAATATGCCTCGCCCAAAACAAGACCGAAAAATATGCAATCCTCCACTAATGCAGGGTTTTAAGCCCTATGGAATTCCTCGACAGGCATTAAGCTCTATTTCATTGCTATACGATGAATATGAAGCAATTCGTTTGCTCGATTACGAAGGAATGAATCAGGATCAGGCAGCGGAGCAAATGAATGTATCCCGCCCGACATTAACCCGCATTTACGAAAAAGCCCGTAAGACTATAGCTCAAGCTTTGGTTGAAGGAAAAATGATTGTTATTGAAGGCGGAAATGTACAGTTTGAGAAACAGTGGTTCAGATGTAAAAGATGCTTTAAACTGATAGGAGGTTTAGAAAATCATGTTCGCTGCAAAGACTGTAAAACATTTTGCAAAGATGAGCTAACACCAATAAATAAAGCATAAAAATAATTTCAGGCAATAAAAATTAAAACTCTTAAGCAAATCAATATGAACGATAATTTTAAAGCTAAAGCAGCCCAATGGGATAGTCCTGACAAAATAGCCATGACTAAGAAATTCTTGAGTGAAATGCTGTTCAATATTAATCCGATATCAAGTTGGAAAGCGTTAGAACTTGGTGCCGGAACTGGTTTAGTCGGGCTCAATGTAGAACCACTGGTGGCTAAAGTAGTAATGGTTGATACTTCTGAATCTATGTTGGAGGTACTGAAACAGAAAGTGTATAATCATAGCAAGGTAGAAGTATTGCATGGAGAAGTTTTTGATTACAAACAACAAGATATTGATTTTGTATTCTCAGCTATGGCATTTCATCACCTCAATGATATGGAGAAAACCTTACAACATATAGCAACTATTACAAAGCCAGGCGCATGGGTGGTTGTGGGCGATTTGGTTACAGAAGATGGTTCGTTTCATAACTTTGAACCAATACCTTATTGCGGGTTTGAAACGTCTGTTTTATCCAAACAGTTTGTTAAAGCAGGTTTTGATGTAAAGTTGGCAAAGATATACAATGTCATCACCCGAATAACTGACGAAAAGACAACCAACTACGAGCAATTTATGCTTATAGCCAAACGGTTGTAAAAATAATAACTAAAATGGAACTAGTTGTTTTATCAGACAATAGAAAGTTGGATGAATCGCTTGAATCAGAACATGGTTTGTGCATTTATTTAGAAACAGAACATTATAAATGTTTGCTCGACACGGGTGCATCCGATAAGTTTATAGGCAATGCTGATAAAATGGGTATAGAATTGACGGATGTGGATTATGTGTTTATTTCACACGGTCATGCTGATCATATTGGCGGATTACCTGCGTTTTTAGAACTGAATAAGAAGGCAAAGATCGTGTTATCAAAGCATGCCATCAATCAAAAGTTTTTCTCAAAACGAAATGGTCTTCATCTGATTAGTCTGGATATAGATTTCACTCCTTTTGCCGACAGGTTCATATTTGTTGAAACCGAAATAGTTTTCAAAAACGAGATTAGGGTATTTTCAGCAAAAGGACATAACTATTTATTGCCTAAAGCCAATGCTACGCTGTACAAAGGAATTGAAGATGACCTGGAATTGGACGACTTTAATCACGAGCTCGTTATAACTTTCGGTACTGAAAATTTAGTTGTTTATACTGGTTGTGCGCATAAGGGGCTATTAAATATATTAGATTCTATTTCTTTATTTCCTTCGAAACAAATCAAAACTGTGATAGGCGGTTTTCATTTGTTAGATTGTAAAACAGGGCAGGAATATGAAACAGAGAAAGAAATAGAAGAAATAGCTATTGAGCTTAAAAAGAAATATCCTCATACAAATTTTATAACAGGACATTGTACGGGCGAAAAAGTTTTCCAAGAGTTGAAAGAACAGTTAGAAATGCAATTGACACATTTTTATACAGGGTATTCAACAAATATATAAATTTAAGATATTATGTTAAAATTGAATGGAAAAGGTTCGGAGGATCAGGGTTCAGATACTGGTCGAGGGCTTGGAAACTGCTTTATAAAAATAAAACCAGACTCAATGGAATATAAATTGGGACAAGGAATGGGGAAGCGTCGAAAGGCGGGAGTCATTGAAAATAAAAATTCTCAAAATAATTAAAAAATTAGAATATGAAAATTGCTGTACCAACAAAAGAAAACAACCAAATTGATGCTCATTTTGGCCATTGTGAGTTTTATACCATTTACAATGTTTCAGAGCAAAACAAAGTAATTTCTAAAGAAAGAATGGATTCTCCGCAAGGATGCGGATGTAAATCAAACATTGCTGAAACTTTTCAAAACGAAGGCGTAAAAATAATGTTAGCAGGTGGCATTGGAAATGGAGCTGTCAATATATTGATAGCGCATGGAGTGGATGTCGTCCGCAATTGTCAGGGGGATGTGACTGAAATTGTAGAAAAATATCTCGCAGGCGAAGTAAAAGACGGTGGCAGTAATTGTGCCGCACATGAAGATGGACACGAAGATGGACATGTTTGTAGCCATAACTAAATAGTTTGGATTATGATTGAACATGAATATAAATTTAGGGTTACCTATCCCGACACTGATAAAATGGGAACTATGCATCATGCAAATTATGTGAAATATTACGAAGCAGCTCGTTGGGAGCTACTCCGTAGTATTGGCATTCCTTATAATTTGGTGGAAGAATTAGGCGTAATGTGTCCGGTGATAAGCATGAAGTTTAAGTTCTTGAAAACCACGCATTACGATGAACAACTTACGGTTAAAACACGATTGAAAGACATTGAAGGTGTCCGGATTTGGTTTACATACAAGTTGTATAATGAACAAAATCAATTAATCAATACGGCTGAAACTGAACTCGCCTTCGTGGGTCTGAACGATTGGAAACCTTGTGCAGCTCCCGATTTTTTATTGACGGCTATAGCTGAATATAAAAATTCAAATCTAACGTTGAATTAAATTCCCCCACTTATGTTTGATTTTCGTTTAAAAGTCTTTTATACCGTTGCCAAACGACTGAACTTTACGAAGGCAGCGGAGGAACTTTGTATCACTCAACCGGCTGTGTCCAAACATATTCAGGAGATTGAAAGCTACTACAAAATACGACTTTTCGAACGCAACGGGAACAAAATTCATTTGACTAAAGCCGGCGGCGTTTTGCTTCATTATTGCAACCAGATATTCGGACTTTATGGAAGCCTTGAATTCGATCTCAACGCTTTGACAGAGACATTCAAAGGAAAGTTGCGCATTGGTGCCAGTACCACCATTGCACAATATGTACTTCCACCTCTGTTAGCTGATTTTCATAAGCGGTACGAAGATATTCAGGTATCGCTTACCATCAGCAACACCGAACAAATAGAACAAGCACTGAATAATAACAGTATCGATTTTGGTATTGTGGAGGGACAGGCAAAAAATACGCTGTTCAAATACACGGAATTCATCCGAGATGAAATTGTACCGGTGGTAGCCGCCAATCATACGTTGGCATCCCAAAAGGAAATATCAATAGATAAGTTGCTGACAACTTCACTTTTATTGCGTGAACCAGGTTCGGGAACGCTGGAAGTAATTGCTCATGCCCTGAAACCGCATAACATCAAATTATCCGATTTGAAATGCGAAATGCAACTAGGTAGCACCGAAAGTATAAAATCATATTTGCTTCATTCCAATTGTATGGCTTTTCTGTCTATCCATTCAATTCTGGAAGAACTAAAAAACAATAAATTACAAATTGTGGATATTAAAGATTTGAATTTGGACAGAGTATTTCATTTTATTCAGCTTCATGGTGAAACAGAAGGATTACCGGAATTATTCATAGAATTCGCCCGCCATTATAACTTTAAGTAATCAGTCATAAATAATAACTATCATAATACTGTTCATATTCAATTTACCTTTGTAGTGTAAAATAGTCAAGAAAATAAACATGAATACAACTGAGGGAAACGGAAGTAAAAAGCATATCGTTTTTAAAAATGCTATAGTAAAAATCAGCTTCGTAATTATAGGGAGTATTTGTTTAACCCCTTTCATATCACCACCTGTTGCCTTGTTTTTAGGGTTGGTTTTTGCATTAACTTTAGGTTCTCCTTTCCCTACATTCAATAAAAATGCCTCAAAATACTTACTGCAAATTTCAGTCGTAGGCTTGGGGTTTGGAATGAATTTACTTGATTCAGTCAAAGCTGGTTCGGACGGTATGTTTTTTACCCTATTTTCAGTGGTCAGCGTTATGGTTATTGGAATAATGGTGGGGAAATGGCTCAAAATCGGAAAAGTGCCATCCTATTTAATTGCATCCGGAACGGCTATTTGCGGTGGAAGTGCCATTGCTGCTGTTGGTCCTATTGCTAAAGCCAATGAAAGTGAGATGTCAGTTTCACTTGCCACTATTTTTGTGTTAAACGCTGTAGCACTTTTTCTATTTCCGATGTTGGGTCATTGGCTGAATCTCACTCAGCATCAATTTGGATTATGGGCTGCCATTGCCATTCACGATACCAGTTCGGTAGTGGGAGCCGGTGCAAGCTATGGCGAAGAAGCCCTGAAAGTTGCTACCACTGTAAAACTCACCCGGGCATTGTGGATTATTCCGTTGTCAATCTTCACTTCGTTTTATTTTAAATCGAAAGGTGATAAAGTGTTTATTCCCTGGTTTATATTGTTTTTTATAGTGGCTATGGTTCTGAATACCTATTTGAATATTCCCAAAGCAGTCACTCACGGTATTGTATCTGTTGCCCGTCAGAGCCTGACGCTCACACTTTTCTTTATCGGAGCAGGATTGTCGAGATCAACGTTGAAATCAGTTGGTATAAAACCGCTTGTGTTGGGTGTTACACTCTGGTTTTTTATTGCCATTGTAAGTTTATCATTTATCTATTTTCTATATCAACCTAAATAAAATTTCGAACTATTTTTTAGCTTTGCGTATTTTATAAATCAGCAAATTGCCTTTATCTTTGAAAAAATAATAATACTGCCTGTGATTTATTGATGTAATGTGTTACTAATTGATTTAAATGTGCACACAGACAAATAAGAAAAAATCAATTAAAAGTAACATTATGGAAAATGACAAAAGATAAACTAAGCGACCGATTTCTTAGTGTTTTTGAGGAAAATACCGGGATTATCATTAAAATTTCAAGAGCATTCACACACACTTCTTATGATAGAGAAGACTTGATTAATGACATTGCTCTTGAACTTTGGAAATCATTTGAGAAATTTAAAGGCGATTCAAAGATCTCTACCTGGATTTATCGAGTAGCATTGAATACAGCAATAAATTATAAACGAAAGAAGAAAAATGACTCTTTGTTCTCCTTCTTAAATGATTTTAGAAAAGAAGAAATTACACCGTGGCTTGTTGAGCAGGAAGAATCAGATGAATCAGCTGTATTGTATCAATGCATTGAAGAACTGAATGAAATTAATAAAGCCATTGTCTTACTCTACCTCGACGGCAATTCGCATACCGAAATATCAGAAATCATGGGTATTTCAAAGACTAATGTTGCAACGCGAATTGGTCGTATTAAAGAACAACTCAAAAATTTAGCCATTACTAAAATTTAATTATTATGGAACTTAATGAACTACAAAATATTTGGTTGCAATATGACCGAAAAATCACCGATAATACGCATTTGAATAAAGAAATTCTAAAACGAATGTTGATGTCTAAACCGGAGAAACGCCTCAACTGGATTAAGATTAAAGCTGGATTTAATGTGCTTTCGCCAGTAATTCTTATTTTACTGATAAAAGTTATGGATATGAAATTTAGTTTTACTTCCGGTTTTTATATTGGATTAAGCATGTTTCTGACCTTATTTATAATCAATTACATCTGGAATATCAGATACTTCTTATTGATTAGAAAGATTGATTTTTCAGGAGCTATTTTGTCGATAAAAAAACAAATTGCAGAACTTGAAAAATACAAAATTA
>Ga0302209_10000559_pt1 | contig 17498 bp, 16 predicted proteins | sample II_Fen_E3_1_FD_194574 | JGI IMG/M metagenome (GOLD analysis project Ga0302209, IMG submission 194574) | Peat permafrost microbial communities from Stordalen Mire near Abisko, Sweden - II_Fen_E3_1 | ecosystem: Environmental > Terrestrial > Soil > Wetlands > Permafrost | place: Sweden: Abisko...
AAAATACATATATCATATAAAACAGGATATTCAGATAGATTTTTTATTAAAGAAATAAATACAAATCATATATTGTCTCATGGTGGTTTAAAGTTATATTATAATAATCTTGGTATAGAAAATATTGAATTAATTGAATTGTATCTAGAAGATGGTTATTATTATTTAGATAATAAGGGAAGTGGTTTAATATGGAATTAAAAAACAATATAAGACAAGGAAAAATACATATGAATACTAATGGTAGTATAATGGAAATAGTAAATTATAGAAATTCTCGTGATGTAGATATATTAATCACAACAGAACATTCTGATGGTAAAATATATAAATACATAGCAAAACATAGGACTTATAATTCATTTCTAACTAAGTCTATAAAATCACCATATGACATATCAATATGTGACATTGCATATGTAGGAGAAGGTACATATAATAGTAATGATGATGTATATATTGTATATCTATCAATGATAAGACGTTCATTGATGACAAAATGTAAATCTGACATTTGTAAAGAATGGACAAATTTTCAAACATTTGCATCATGGTATGAAAATTCGTCTTATTATGTAGAGAATGAAGATTTAATAATGTATAGACTTAATCCTTATAAAAGAGAATATTCTCCAGATAATTACATATTAATACCATCTAACATAGCTAAATCTATACAATGCTATTTGAATAATAAAAGTAAAAAGGCAAAAATTGTAACTAATAAATACATAAATATGATACACGAAAATCGAAGAGTTATATATTACAAATCATTTGATAGTAAAAAAGAAGCTGAAACTAATTATAATATGGCTAAATACAATATAATATTTAATCTTATTATAAAATATAAAGATATAATACCAGAAGACATTTATCATAAGTTAATCATAAATATAAGAGTATAAGCATTTTGTTTAAACATGTAAAAGAGGACATTTGGTTCTCTTTTATTTTTTACAAACACCTAAACATCTAAGTATAGAAAGCTGAGGTGTTTATATCATGAAAAGTGAGTTAATAAAAGGATATGAAGAAGGTTCCAATATATCATTATTAAATGTGATATATAATTATCCTAAAAAATTAGAAAGTGGTAAGTATGAGAAAACTGATAATGCCTCTTTTATTTTTTATGATTTTGAAAAAGATGAAGTAAGATTAGAAGAAATAGAAAATGTACCTTACGAATTTTGTGTTACAAAAGAAGGAATAAATCCAACTCATACCCAATTCTTTATGTCAAGAGATGATGTAAAAGAAGTATGTTGTCCTTATAGACAATTGAATAAGAAAGTTGCAGAATTAACAGATCAAATGGATACCTTTAGAGAGAATATTCAAAATGGAAATGCTAGAGCAAATAGTAAATTACATTATGACCCAAGAGTATTGAGTTCTGATGTACATATAGAAGATAAATTAAAGAGTATGTTTGATAGAAGATATGTAAATGATCTTGTACCTAAAGTAACAAAAGCATTTTTTGATATAGAATACGATGGTATAGATTTTAAAGGGATAGGAATTGATAGATTAGCTACATCTCCTATAAATGCTATATCATTGATAAATGAATCTGATAAAAGAATATATATCTTCTTATTAAGAAATAAGAAGAATCCACTAATAGAAGAATTTGAAAGATATGCTAATACAGAACAAATAAATACTGATTTAAAAGAATTTATTAAAGATAGTGTTGGTGGATGGAAGAATGAAATAAGATACGGGCTAGATCAATATAGTTATAAATTTAATTTTTATGATGATGAGATAGAATTGATAAGAGACTTATTTGTAGTTATGAATTGGTTTAAACCCACATTCGTTTTAGTATGGAACATGGCATTCGATATTCCGTATATAAAGAACAGAATAATTAATTTAGGTTATGACCCTAAAGACATAATGTGTCATCCAGATTTTAAACATAAAGTTTGTGAATATATTGTTGATGATGGAAAAGATAAAGATGGTAAACCTAAAAAAATTGAAGAGAGAGGAGATTTTTCAAAGATATCATCATATTCTGTATTTATGGATCAGATGATACAATTTGCTTCGAGAAGAAAAGGTCAATCTAACTTTATTAGATATACTTTAGATTATATTGGAGATGCTATTTGTAATGTAAAGAAATTAGACTATAGTCATATCACTACCAGAATAGCAGAGTTACCTTATAAAGATTATAAAACATTTGTATTCTATAATATTATGGATACTGTAGTTCAATATTGTATAGATAAAAAAACTGCTGATGTAGAGTATGTATACACAAAAGCTTTAATGAATAATGTAAGATATAGTAAAGTGCATAGACAAACTACATATCAAACTACACGGATGGCTAAAGAGTTTTATAATTATTATGAAGATGGTTTAATATTAGGAAATAATACAAATGCTTCTAACCCTAAACCTACAGAGAAATACCCAGGAGCTTATGTAGCTCATCCTTTAAAGTTAAATGATTATTCAAAAGTAAAAGTTCATGGACAACCCGTAAATACAATTAGAAATGGAGTGGATTACGATTATAGTGCTCAATATCCTAATGAAGTTAGAGAAAATAATATGGCACCTCATTCCCAAATTGCTAAAATAATAATAGATCAAGTAGTCCATCAAAATGAGAATCCTTATAATAATAAATATTATACTCGTGGAGGAGATTTCTTAGAGGATTACATGACAAGAAGTATATTACAAATGTGTCATAAATGGTTTAATCTCGGTACATATTCAGATTTAATAGATGATGTAAGAGATCATGTTAATAAAATGAATTTAATGTATAATCCAACACCATTTATAGGAACTGATATTACATTTATGAGAAGAATAAACTCAGATAATATGAGACAATTTATGGTAAGAGATAAAATTGAAGATAAACAAGTATTTATGACAAGAAATAGAATTCCAGATTATAGTTTGGTTAATAGTATATTTGTAGATGATTATGTATATAATAATGATAAAAGATATCAAAAAGAAACTACATCTGATAAGAATTCTAAACTTAAATATCAAGATGATGATAATAGTAGTGAAGGAGAAGAAGAATAGAATGTTATTAAGTGAACTAGAAGTATTAATCAATAATTTTAAAATATTAAAATCTGATATAGTATATCTTAGAGGGCAGACTATTTTTGGTGTTGATATAACTTTTACTGTAGTAAAAGAGACTCAATTCATAAATCCAAGTTGGATAACTTTAGTTGTCAATATAAAAGATTGGATGGATTTATTTAAGTCTCTTAAAGAGAATAATATTAAATATGAAAATAAAGTTATAGATTTAGTTAATTCAGACTTTATAACTTTTAAAGGAAAGAATTATTATTATAAATCTGACTTTATAATAAGAAAGTTTGAAGAGAAAATATTTATAATACATAATACTTTAAAAAATAAACAACCTAATGTTTTAATAGATAATTTAAGAAAAGATAATAAGTTCAACACAACTTTAGATAAAGAATTTAAAAGTAGCAATGGTGCTTATTTGTATAAAACTCAAGAATATTGTATAAGTATATATAAATCATTATTAGGCATTGTCGCAAAGGATAATGTATTATTAGATATATATGATTCTGAAGATTTATATTTTACTACAAGATTCTCTCTAATAAATAAAACTCAAACAGTTTTTGTATATTTACATTTAAGAAAACTACCTTAAAGGGAACTGCAAAGTTCCTTTATTTTTTATGCTCGAAACATTTAAATAATGTAAGAGGAGGTAGTAATTATGGCTATTAACCAAGATAAAAAACCAAATAGAAGTTTAATCTCTAAATTTACTCAATCTATATCAGATAAGATATCTGACCTAAGAGTAAATACAACTTTTTTACCAGCGAATATTACTGATGATACTAGATATATAACTAAGAATATAAACGATTCTATAAATAGTTTAGTATCTCATAATGAAGAAATATCAGGACAAGTTAATATGGCTAATATATATAACAGATTAGCTAACGATAATATGTCTGATGATGGTAAGAGCACTATAGATGCTATATTTAATTCTAAACAATTATCAGAACAAGTAATGCCCAATTTTATACAAAATAAACAATTACTGGAATATGAAGAAATAATAGATACAATAGTAAAATATTTTCCCACTATGCAGGATGTATTAAATGTAAAAAAAGATCATGTATTATGTGCAGATCATAATACAAAAGACTTTATTAATGTTTTGGATACAGTAACTTCATCATCTAATGATGAAGATAGAACTTCAGCAGTTCAAAAGAATGTACAATATATAAAGGATAAATATGATTTAATAAACCAGTTTGATAAATTTTATGATATTACAGCTAAGTATGGTGAATGTTTTATATATATAAAAGGATATGATGCAGCGATTGGGGAGTTATTAAAACAAAAAGAAGATAAAAATAATAACAGATATGTGAGTGAAAGTGCTAATTTGAATTTTAATAATTATTTCGATTCAGCAAATAATGGTCCTATTAGTTTATATAAAGATGCCGATAAATATGATAAACTAAGAGAGCTTTTAAATGAAGTTAATTTTAATATAAATATAAATGAAGGACCTATACAATCATATATAAAAGAATCAACCGATCTTAGAAAAATTATAACTGAACAAGAGATGGGTTATAAATCTATGGATAAATCTATAGTTCCAAATCAATTAGGATTTGAAGGATTGAATGACGGTCTAATAGATACAGGTAATTTAAAGAAACCAAAAAGTAAAAAGAATATGGATAATCCTAAACTAGATTTAAAAGGTTGTATTGTACGTAGATTAAAGAGAGAAAATATATTACCTTTATTTTTCGAGGAAGATACTGTAGGTGGATATTTCTATATAGAATGCGATTATGCTGCTACTTTATTACCACAAAAGAATGGTCTAAATGCATTAAAAGGTAATATGGCAAATATGACATCTATATTCAATAACATGAGATCGTCAGAGAAGAAAGATATAATGGGATTTGTAGCAGATAAAGTATCTGATATGATAGATGCTAAATTTGTAACTAATAACCAAGATTTAAAGAAGGAAATATATTTAATATTAAAAAATAGTAAAATGCTTGATAAAGGTAAAACTACAGTCAATGTAACATATATATCACCCGCAGACGTAGTACATATGAAGTTTGATGAAGACCCTGTAACACATAGAGGAGTTTCCGACTTAGATAAGTCTATTGTCCCTGCTAGTATGTATGTAAACCTTTATACAACAAATACTATAGGAATATTAACAAGAGGTTTTGATAAGAGAGTTTACTATGTAAAGAATAGAGTAGATACAAATATATCTAGAACTTTATTAAGTGTTATGAATCAACTTAAACGTGGAAATATGGGTGTCAGAGAAATATCTAATCCTAAAACATCTTTAGGAATTTCAGGTAGATTCAATGATACATTAATTCCAGTTGGACAATCAGGTGATGCTCCTGTAACTATGGAAAATATGCCTGGACAAGATATAGATACTAAACCAGAATTAATGGAAACATTAAAAGAATTAGCAGTAGGACCTACTGATGTTCCTTTAGATTATGTAGATCAATCTAAAAGTGTAGATTTTGCTACTAGATTAACTATGTCTAGTTATAAACTATTAAGAGCTGTATATAAAAGACAAGGACAAACTAATCCATTCTTTACTATGATATTCCAAAAGATATATGATTATGAATTTGATGATGAGAATGATCCAGAAAATCATAAAAGTAAATTAAAAGTTACTTTACCATCTCCTGTATATATAAATCAAATGGGGGTAGCTGAAGTATACAGAGTAGTAAATGATTATTCTACAGGTTTAGCAGATGCAGAATTTGTAGATCCAAATGACACACAAACGGATATAAAGAAAAAATTATTTATTCGAGAGCATAATAAATTGGTAATGGGTTCTCAATTAGATAGAAATATATTATCTCAAGCAAAAGATTATGCTAAACTTGAGGCTGCTAAATTTGTAACTACTACAGATGATAATCAAAGTATGTAAAATATATTAGCGTAAAAATCCTACAGGTATTATCCTGTAGGAATATTTTATGATACTTTTACTTTTTCTAATGCTTTCCATTTATATTCATCCGAGTTGATAATCATTTTATCTACATTGTCATCACTTAATAACCATGCTAATGCTTCTTGTGCTTTTAAATATACAGCTTGACCAGTTACTGGGAATACATTATAAGAAACTGTAATATCTTTTTTATCAATATCACCAACGTCTCCATTAATCATACTTTCTTCCGCAGTAGTTGGGTAAGCAGCTAAGAATAAAACAGCTTTTTCAACTTGTCTATAAGTATTATCTGTTTCTATTAACATATGTATACCTACTTCGTTTTCCCATCCAGCTTCCATATCTCCACTTGCTATTAATCCATGATAATGTTTAGCTTGTTTAGCTTTTGGATCTTTAACACCTTTAAGATAAGTCTCATGATATTTGGTAATAGTCATACCTGATTTTTCAGTAAATGTCATATTAATTGTTGATGCTGTAGGTTCATTTACTTTTGAAATCATATTTAATTGATTAATACCATCAGATAATTCTAAAGTATCGATAGTGATATCTTCTATACCATCTATACCTTTAAATTCATGCTCTAGAATCCAATTATAATTTCTTATAATCAAACCATATTCATCAGGATATTTTTTTGCTAAAGCTTCCATAAATGGTGGTGATTGTATAACTAAGTATACTTTATAACCAGACTCATATAAATTAAATTGTTTTAAATTAGAAAAGTCAGTAACTCCTCTAAATAGATTACTATCTAATACACTCCTAGGAGCTTTTAAACCTTTATACATATTTCATACCTCCTCTTTTATTAGTTTCCATTTGTTAAGTATATTTGGAATTGTTCTTGTGCTACGAAATCTTTAAATTCAACATTCAATGCGGCTAAGAATACTTTATTTTGTTTAGCTGTTGCATCTTGAAGATATACTAATTCTAATTTAACGAAATTAGCTCTATTTTTAGATAATACTCTATTTTCAATTGTTTCTTGATAATCTTCTAAATCCTTTTCTTCAATAAAAGTATATCTAGTAGAAGGACATAAAGTTCTAATATCTTTGATAACTTTTTGAAGATTAAAGATATTAGAAATATATGAAGCTTCAGTTATATCATCATATGATGTAATTTCTGTATCTTGTACTAATACTTCATCATACTTAACAGCATAATTTAATCTTATATCTATAAAATTATCTCTTTGTTTAACCTCTGGAAGATTAATAGGTCTGAAATTTTCAGTACCTAAAATACATCTAGGGAACTTAATACCAAATTTAAGTCCAGCAAATGGACAACTTCTACTATTTTTAAAATGAACCAAAGCATTCTCACATAACTCTAATACAGAAGTTACCGTAATTTGTTTTTTAGAGAATGGATCTATGATATCATAATATAAAGGATATGTAGCTGAGAACATTGTATTTTGATCATTTGAAAGGTAAGTTTCTCCCTCACCAATAATATCTGAATAATTAGTATTATCTAATATTCCCATATCTCTGAAATAAAATGGATCTAATCTGAATGATACTAAGTTTGTTATAGCTTTCTTTACAGGTAGAGGATATGCTGCATCTGGAATCAAATCAATTTTAAAATTATCTATATCATAAATATCGGTTGTCAATTGTCCTGTGAAGAACTTAACTAATTCATCTTTATATGAATCTGTATTAATTGGAAAAGAACCAAATGAACCGTTTGTACCATTATCCAAAGTCAATCCAAATGCATAAGATAAATTAGCATAACCAGTTGATTTATCTAAACTTAATCCAGTTAATGGTACACCAGTTCTATCTTTACAATTAAATAAATCTACATTCATTAGATACTCAAAATCTAATCCTGTTAATTTAGATAATTCTTCAGCCATCATTTCCCAATAAGATTCAAATAAATCACATTTAATTTGTTCACTATATTGAGTGATTACGGTCTTTATAGACATATTCTTTTCATACTCTTCGATATCAGCATTAGATGTAAAGTTAAGAGTTTCTAATACTTCAGAACTTTCTATTACTTCTAAACTATATTTCATATAACTTAATCTTTTAGAAACAGTATAATCTGAAGATATTCTAATTCTTTTTAAACTTTCACCTCTACCATTATCTACAATTACAAATAAAGGATATATTTTATTCTCCTCATCAAGAGTAGATTTAACTATTGTAGATAATTCTTTAATATTTTTAATGTTAGAGAATGATTTACCAGTATATTTTAATTTTACGATAGTATCCATTAATGGTTTATTACCTTCAGAGATAATAGTTTCTTCCCCTGTTAATGTATCTACAAATAATGAATAACCATCTGTATTAGTCTTTTGAACCTGAGATGTTATTATTTGACCATATATAACTATATTAGCAAGAGTAGAATTAGGTGCTACTATTCTCTTAAATATTATTTTTGCTTCCTTTTGTGCCAATATAGCAGCAGTTAATAACTCTTGTCCATATTTAACAAATGATGGTTTCTTTCCGTATTTATTAAAAAATGTTATACCCTCTGTAGAAGGTTCAATTACTTGCATATCTTCTATACCTTTACTCGATGGTGCAGCTATCAAAAAAACAGGACCATCATATGCAACGGTTGTTTCTATAGTCTTAGATGCAGAATTATCTTTAATTGAAATCTTTGATTCTGGCGTTACAATTTTAGCTTTAGCCATTATAATTCCTCCTTTAAATTTATATTATTGATATGTTAGAATGCACCATTAGCTCTAAATCATTATTTTCTCTAATGGTGAGTATTTTGCACCATCAGATAGTACTGCATTTACAATAGATTCATCTATATTTTCACTTGTAATACTAGCGAATGGTGAAGTAAATTTAGACATTTGTTTCATAGGGATATATTGATAATTTGTCATGCTCTTCATATCTGTATGTCTAAATAATGTTTTAATATCATCCTTGGAACGACAAACTTCAGCCTGAAGTATACCAAATAATTGAGCATTCAATTTATAAGACTCCCCATTCAAATCAATATTATCTAAGAAATAATTAAATATAGTAGAATAATCTATAGTATTAGGTAGTTTACCTGTCATAAACATTCCTAGTAATATATCAGCATTTGATACCTTCTGTTCTAACATTACAGATTTTACTATTTTAGAACCACTCTTATATTTTAATAATCTATAATCAGTTTCATCTGAATCTTTTGTTAATTTGAGTGCTTTTACTTTTTCGATTTTATCTGGTATAGTTGTAAATATTGTTGGATAATTAAAAGTTTGTAATCCACTATGTTTACCTTTTGTATCGAATATAGCAAAATTCAACATACCCATTATATTTACATTATCCCCAACTATTTCTGCAAATTTTCTTTCAAAATATATTTCTGGTACATAGAATATAAATTCTCCCTCTATATTAAATACTAAAGATTCACCATCTCTTTTTATATAAGCTGGTACTTTATATTTACTTTCCATAAATCTCCACCTCCTTAATTATAAAGTTTTATCAATTAATCGTAAAATACAGATGTGGATAACCACATCTGCAATGTTTAAACTATAGGTTCTGGTACAACTATACTTCCATCTGCATTATAATCAATATCAAAAGATGGTGAAGTTAAATTAGTTAAATCTCTAATTTGTGAAGGGAATATTTTTTCATTATAAGATTGATGTGTTGTAGACATATCTAACATGAAATATTCTTGACCTGATTCCACATTAATTTTTGATACATCACCAGTAAAAGTTAATAATTTACCATCTTTTACTATTTTTATAGCGATATTATCTCCTTGAGAAAATTGTGTACTTTTTGCTGTACGATCAGCATACGTCACTTTGATACTTAATGATTTAAGCACATTACACTCTGTACTTGTAACAATAGAGTCTAGTTTTAATTCCTTATAAGCCATATTTTAGTCCTCCTTTAATATATTTAATATTTCTTTTATAGAGGAAATAATATTTATAAATTTATCCTCATTATAATTTAATGTTTCAAGACATACTATAGATTTTACTGTAAAGTACATAAAAGTATGATCATTAATATCAGTAGCATCAAAGTTCTTTACATAATTACATATAACACAAATAAACTTTTTAATCAAATCACTTGGATATTCTCTAGCATCTAAAACTCTTGCTAATACGTTTGTAGCATAGTTTATATCTCTACAAGCGAATTTTGTTTTCTTAGTTTCTGATGTATATTTATAATTGAAATCCCTTACCATTCTAGAATACTTGTCCAATTTTTTAGTTAATTTAGGATTAGTTGTGATAGCATTTATTATTTCAGAAAAATCTACAGCGTCCAAATATCTTTGTCTAACAGTTTCCCATTTGATGGCTTCATCTTCTTTTTCAGGATGATTTTTTCTAATATCATCTACATATAATTTAAGTCTAATGTCATAATCATCATCTTCTATTTTAATAGATTCCTTAGCCATTTCTTTATACCCAACCATCAATTCATCAGTAGCATTCTTCATACCAGTTTCTAAATCGACAAAGGCTTGATCTGTCCCTATTTGAGATATAGCCAAATCCATAAATTCTTTAGCAGCTTTATTTAATACAGCAGGATTAGTTGTACCACAAGTTCCTACCAATTGTTGTTTCATAATTTTAGGCAATCTACTAAATAAATTTTTATTATTACCAGCTTTTACTTCTTTCATTATGTTTATAAAAGACAACGAATCATTTATATCAGTACCAAATAGAGATTGAATAGACTCTGCATCTGATTCATTCAATTGTATATCATCGACGTTAAAATCATCTATTTGGTCTAAGGATATATCTGCACCTAAAACTTCATTCATGTCTTTATTTGATATTGGAGTATGAGAACCTGTATTTGGATCTATTGAAACGGGTTGATTAATTTCCACTATATTTCCTCCTTCTGGATTGTTTAATACATTAATTGGATATTCTTTATTATCTGTTAAATTTTCATGAAAATGATCAAATGGAATACCTAATGATTCAGTTATTTCTTTTTGTATAAGATCTTTATTATATTCTGGATTATTTTGTTTTTTAATGTATTCCAATTCTTCTGGAGTAAATGGTACTTTAGGTACTATTGTATTATTCATATTTATCTCTCCTTTTATTCTTCTTCTATTTCATCGGATTGTTGTATATCTAAAATTGTTCCTCTATGTACTATCCCTCTAGAATCTATTTTAATCCTTATGTCAGTGATAATATTAGATTTCATACTTGAATTTAATATTGGAACTATAATTGATTTATAAAAATCTGTATTACATGTAAAATTTTGCTTTATATATTGTGCAATTGTAGGGTCATCTTTATATATGTATTGTAATACATTTTCAAATGGTATATCGAAACATTGTATATTATCTAATACAAAGTTTAAGTTTGAACAAATTAATCCTAATCTTTGATCTTCATAACTACGTTTATTATATAGTGTAGTGGAATCTTTTTGTTTTTTAAATCTACCTATACCAAGCCCTTCATATAATCCTGGAGTTTCATCTATTATATAATTAGTAAAGAAATTAGAAATAGTATTTTTATAATCTGATATTAATAAATTGAATATACAATAAGATGCTGTATATATATCTAGACATTCTTCATTAAATGAAAAATTGAATTTATTACAGACTATATCTATTATACTTTTATATGTATTGTGTCTTAGATCATCTATTTGGTTTAAATAAGGACCACATTGACTTAGATTTTGTATATTATCCTTAAATACAGATTCACATGCAGCAGGTAAATTAGATAATTGGTTTATTGCATTAAATCTATGATTCATATTCTCTTCTATAATATCTAAGATTATATTATAATCAAAATTACTTATGATATTTGATAAGTCAGATTCAGTCATTATATTTATTGATGTTGGGTCTGATAGTAAGCTCATAATGTAAATTCCTCCCTTTTATAATTTAATACATAGTTGTATTAACGTTAAAAAAATAAAATGGGGATCTCCCCATTCAATTAATTAATATTCATCATCTCCATAAAATCCTGTAAATACTTTATCTGGTATTTTAAACCCTTGAGATTGAGCTTGTCTTGATATATTCTCCATCTCTAAATCAGTCATACCAAATTCTTTAGCATATGCTTGTCTACCACCTTTAGTTTCTAGTATTCTTTGCATACATTCATCATCTTTTTTACGTTCTTCATCCATCCATTCTTTATATGTTTTTCCTTTTCCTTTATTTAACCAATCTATACTTTGTTGCACTTGATCATTAGGTTCAAGGTAATGTTCAATCTCCATAGAGATATCATTATATCCATCATTGAATTGGATAGTCTCTTCATAAACGTCTTCATCTGTTCTAATAGAACCTAACTTTAATCCCCAGTTTTCTTCTAAATGAGTTCCACCTTCATACCATACATATAATGCTAATAAGTATGACATAATTTGGTCATCATGTCCTGTAGGTGTATGTTCTATTTTTCCTCTCTTTGTACGAGTTAATGTTTTTAATTCTCTTGCTAATATAGGGGATATAAATTTACCTTTGTGATTATTCATTCTAATACGTAGAATTTCCATTAATCTTTCTCTAGAATTTCCAGTATTATCAAATCCAAAGTTTTTAACAACAGCTTTTCTCTTATCTTGTAGTACACCATTCATTCTTTCTTCTATTACTTTTTCTTTATATTCAAAGAATAGTTTATTTTTAATATTAGATTGTTTTAAATCTGCCAATACTGCTTGACCAAACCCACCATTTCTTTCTATATTAATAACACAATTTGGTAAGTATTTAGAAACGTAAGTATATATTACCATAGCAAATTCATGTTGATTTATATAGTTACAATTAAAGTCAGCCACTACCTCAGTGGTTCTTGCGTTAATTACTGTAAATGTAGATGAGTCACGACTAAGACCTCCAGATACATCGACTCCCATTATATACATGTCCTTCAACAGTTCAATATTATTAGTTGCTTTCTTGTATATATTGACAGAATAATGTCCTATCTTACAAATATCTAATGCTTCTTTCATACATAAAGATTCAACTAAAGCCAAGTCATTTTTACTAAATGGTGAATCTCCTGCTGCTTCAGACCATTCTAACAGAACTTCTCTTCTAATTTCATCCCAGTTCTTTTGCATTTCTAAACAGATATCCTTAAACCAATCTTCTGATCTTCCTAATTGTTGATAACTAAATCTTATATGAATGAATTTAGAATTTTCATTTCTATTTAATATATCTTGTAATTCTACCAATGGTAAATCATACCACATTTCATTAAATTTAGTAGCTAATTCAGTCATTCTATACGCATAAGCACCTTCCTCAGTTGTTAAATCTCCAGGAGTAGTAGTTATAGCAATACCATAAGGTGCACCATTATTTCTAGCATTTTCTGCGGCTGTTTTAAATGCAGGTGTAGCTGATAAGTATACTATCTTATTGTAAGGAATAAATGCAAATTCATCATACCATTGTCTAGGTTGAGTGCATCCTCTTCCTAGAGTATTAGCTTTTATCTTACTATTAGCAGATGATACTGTAACGATTTTATTTCTATTTATAGGATTTTCTAATGCTTCTACTGAATCCTTGGTTCTTATTTTCTTACCAGTTGCGGCGTCTATTTGTTCTACAACCATTTGTAAGTAAGTAGGTAAAGCTCTTCTTATATCTTTCATTCTGGCTAGATTTAATTTGGAATCTTCATATTTCTTATTAATGAAAGCCATTTCAGAGTTTCTAGTACCAAATAAGAATTCCCATAATATTCTACATATTACAGCAATAGTTTTACCATGTTGTCTAGGTAATTCACAGAAAACATTCCAGTTATTTATAAGACAGAAATTTAATGCTAAATTCCCTCTATGTAATTCATACATCTTACCAGAATTAGCAGAACCCCCTTGTTCTGGAATTCTTAATACTTCTCTTAAGAAATACCAATAATTATAAGTACATTCTCTAAGTATTCTTTGTTTTAAATCATAATTTATATTTTCATCTCTAGGATTCACTCTTAATAATACAGGGTCTAATACAGCTAAGAAGAATGCATTATTTTTAATACCTTTAGATTTAAGTATTACATGCATATTAACAAAAGAACGATTTTGGGTGTTCTCTTGTATATAGTACTTCTTGGTTGTCTTTACAGGTGTTTGTATTAAAGCCATACAATATCCTCCTCTCAAACAAATTACTTAAATGTTGAGAGGGATAAAATGACAGGTGGAAAAATCCACCTGTATTATTAACATACTATATTATTTATATAAATTATACATTCCATTATCATTAACCATTTTACCATTTTCTGTTGTAGATTCTTTTAATATATGATGTAATGGTAGAATATAAACCCCAGTTGTATTTCTGATTTGTACTTTCAAATCCCAATACTCTCTATCATTATCTCTATTATAACAAAATCCACTACAACATGTAGATATCCCTTTTATATTCCAAATCTTTTCCACAAAGAAAAAACTATAAGAATCATTAAATAATCTTTTTCCAATTAAAGGATGTTTATATGAACGTTTATAATGAAATATTTCACCATTAATCTTGTTAAATAATTTTAATATTTTTGCTAGATTCATTGTTCTACACCTTCCCATTCTAATAATACTTCTCTTTTAATAGTTCTCCAATCATTTTGTAATTGATTAGATATATCTTTAAACCAACATTCTGGACTACCCATCTCATTATATATATATTTGATATACACGAATGATGATGAAAGATTATTCTCAATTAATTCCATAATTTCATTATACGATAAATCATACCAACAATCATTAAATCGTGTTGCAATATTAATCATGTTAAATACCCATTGTTGATTAACATCTTTTACATCTCAAGGAGAAGTTGTTATTATAATTCCATTAGGAGAATTATTATGTTTTGCTTGTAATATAGCTTCGTGAATTTTTGGTAAAGAATTATAATATACTTTTCTAATATTTTTAATAAAAGTAAAATCATCATACCATTGTCTAGGACTTGCAATACTAGGGTTTGTATCTATTAATTTCTTTTTTAAATATTTTCTATTAGAAACGACATTAATTGTATTATGATTTAAAGGACACTCTATTTTTTCATAATTATCTATATACCTTTGAATACTGCCCTTTATGTCTATTTTAAAATTATTTAGTTTTAGGTAATCTGGTAAGGCTACACATATTTCTCTTATTATATGTAGATTTAATTTACTATTTTCCATACTTTTACTTATGATATCAGCACTACTATTAGTTGTACCAAATAAAAATTCCCACGATAATCTAGCTGAAACTGTGATATTCTTTCCATGTTGTAAACTTAATTCAGCCATAGTATTAAAATTATTCATCATACAAAAGTTTATTGCTAAATTTCCTCTATGCAATTTGAATTGAGTTCCTTTATCTCCTCCTATGTCTGGAATTCTAACTATTTCTCGTAAATAATACCAATAATTATTTACACATTCTTTTATGATTCTTTGTTTGGTCTCTAAATTCAGATTAGGATCATAAGGATCTACTCCTATTAATGTAGGATCTTTAACTGCTAGAAAAAATTTATTATTTTTAATTTTATTCTGAAATTCAAACACTTTATGTAACTCTAAAAATGAAGTGTTTGTTGTATCCATTTGATAATATATATTATCCATTTATATTCCTCCTTAAAAATGAGACAACAGAATAAATTTGTTGTCTCTTAATCTTTATTAATATTTATCTTTCCATGTTTTTTCGAATAATTCCGCTTCTTCATCTGTCATATCATCATACATCATAAATACTTTTTGCAAATAACTTTCAGTATTACGAGACAGATATTCGTATTTTTCTTCTAACCATTTATTTGATAATCCTAAAGATTTCACATCATAGTTTATTATCTTAAATGAATATGCATTATGGTCTTTGTCGAATCTATATTTAAAGTTTCTTGAATCCCCACCATTATTAGAAACAATAATAGGTATATTTATTTTAGTTGATAATAATAATTCAGATGGAGGTATAGAATTTGAATCGATATAAGCTATTAATCCTACCTTTATACCATCATTCAAAATCTCATCATAAGGATCTACTCCATATACATCAAATAATATTCTGCTTGTTATAGCCTCTATTTGTTTAATCTTCAAATAATTAGGCATTTGTAAATATATATCCTCTATTATTTTTAAATAATAAGCCATATTGTAATTACTACTATTTAAAATTACATATTCATCGGTAAATAATAATTTATAAAGAATATATCCTAAAATCAATTCATTACAGTTAGTACCTATTGGATTATCTAAAATTATATTATTCTTTTTACTATGTATAATTTTAATAGCCATAAAAGAACTTAAATTGATAGGCATTGGAATGATTTCCGTTTTCTCGTCTGTTATATCTTGAGATATTTTAAGCTTGTCCAAGAAATAAAAAGGATTATTAATACAATTATGTATTTCTATTACAGCTTTATATTTAACATCTATCGAATTAAGTACTGTTATTTGACCATCATCTTGTAATATATCCAATGCTGTTCTTTTATTTTCTTGATCTTGTGCTATTTGTTCGTAAAATTTTAAAAAGTTCTTATTCATTTTATTACACCTCATTTAATTATTTTTTATACTAATAAGTTTTACTAATAGTAATATTTAACATTTTTTATATTTAGAATTAAATTCTTCTGGTGTCATTACTATTAAACCTTCTTTAGTATTAATAACATAATCTCCACCACGACATATTTTTGTTACACCATTTGTTTTTATCTCACAGAATGCACATCTTTTTTACTATATCTTTTATAATCACATTTTCGTAACACAACTTCATCTGTACCTACCTTGTCAAAGAAAAAATCTGCCATATTATCTACATAAAATTGTATAGCTTCTATTTCTTCATTATTTTCCTTATTTACATACATACATTATTCCTCGCAATCTTTTGATAATTCTTCACTATTTTCTTTTAGATACTTAGCCACTTTACTATATGATTTATCAATAGACTTTTCAACGAATCCTCTATATGTCACTCTAGCGGGATATGCTTCAATAAAATTACCTTGTTTATCCCTGCATACAGTAATAGCGAATCCAAAATTATGAAGAATTTGATTTACTTGTAATAATAAACCTGTTTCTAAAAATTCACTCCATTGTTTTTTCTTACTATATGGACTTATTTCGACAGCTCTATTTAATTCTTCATGATATAAAAATCTTATTTCTTTATTTATACTTCTAGCATAGTCTATTTCTTTCTCAGTATTAGTCCCAATATAACCATCTACATCTACCACAAATAATATATCACACATTCTTATCTTCTTTAAATGATTTTGAAAC
>Ga0302209_10000564_pt1 | contig 17469 bp, 32 predicted proteins | sample II_Fen_E3_1_FD_194574 | JGI IMG/M metagenome (GOLD analysis project Ga0302209, IMG submission 194574) | Peat permafrost microbial communities from Stordalen Mire near Abisko, Sweden - II_Fen_E3_1 | ecosystem: Environmental > Terrestrial > Soil > Wetlands > Permafrost | place: Sweden: Abisko...
TACCGCCTTAATGATTTAAGATATAGCGTTTTGTGCCATCTGAATTTACTTCTACCCATAAAACTTGAACGAAAATATCACCATTATAAACTAAATCATCAATAGTGAAAAAATCTTCTTTATTCCATTGTGTAGGACGAACGCTACCATATTCTATATTCATTTCAATAGGGTTTTTCATTACTAACCACTGTCTGTTAAGATTGTAATCTCCATCAACAGAATCACCATCGGTATATTCAATATTGTATTTATTGAATATATCAATAACTTGCTTAATATGTGGTTCATTTTCAAATTCTGACATACTATTGTAGCATTTTGGTGTAGTTACTTGATATATTGCATTAACTAAACTCATTTTTTATACCACCCTTAATTAAATTTGTCTTCACAAGCCATCCAAGTATTGTTTTCACTATCGTATTCTGAAACAATAAATTCAGTACCCATAAATCTTAAAAGATCAATCAAATCCTGTGTATGTTCGTAATCATTTTTTAAAGTCTCATAAATGCCTTTGTCGTTCATTACGGATATTACATATTTATTTCTCATTTGTGTACCATCCTTTTTATTTAATTGTTTTTATTATATATTAAATTGTTATATTTGTCAAGTAATTTTAAAAGTATTTTTTTAATACAATGTTTATATAGGATATCGTTAGAAAAATACTCCCCAATTTTTATGGTTTATATCGTTAATTTCTGTGTAGGCTATATAGCTATATCCCCTTTAAAATTGTAAAATATTCCAAAATTTGTAAAATACCCCCATATAATGACATTTATTTACAATTATGGTAGACATTGCCAATTATGGATGAAGTTGTAAACCGCCCCAGTTAGCCTGTGCTAACTAAAGTTAGTCTATGCGAACAACAGTTAGTCTATGCTAATATTAATACTTATAACATACTACTATACTATGTATTGATTACATACTATAGTAGTATGACATAGTGTGCTATGGATTATACTATATGTATAATTATGATTGTACTATGTGTTATATGCTTATAAAGCAATAAACAATGAGTGTTATAGTGCTATATATGAACTATTAATCATAACACGTTCATAAGTGGCTCTAATAAGCCTTACAAGGCACGTTTATTTTACCCTAACATTTATACACCTAATGTGATTAGTACGTTCTGTAATATATTAGGTAGAATTATAGTAGTGATCAAAGCAATGGCATACAATGGCATGATGATGTATATATGATACTATGTATGACTATGATACCAACTATGATAAACATAGTAACATACATATATATACTATGATGTATGCATAATACATCAATACATTATGCATATATCATATCACATCTATTGCATATGCATAATGCATTGCTACATTATGCATAATGATGATGATGTGAATATATATCACATATATTATTATTGATATGATTAGATATGACTATATTGTTAATTAATTAACACATGCCTTACATATGGGGCTATACAAGCGGCTGTATGGTAGTAGCATAGTTATGACAGTAACGTCTATTAATGCCTTATAACTAATGATAGATACATGTAATGTATATAGTAATTAATGGTAGTAAATAAACAAATGAATTATTAATTAATATGAGGTAATAATAAATTGTATTCCTAATTTTTAAACTTTATTTTTAAAATCTATTGTATTTCTTTTGAATTAAGTTTAATATAGATAATATCAGATGGAGAACAGGCAACCGAACAGGTGTTCGAACCGCTTTGAGGTGTGCGGCAAAATGTCACAAGTGGGAATCATTTGAGCGATGTATTGATAATAGAATAAACGTTGATAGTACAAGTATAGTGCATATGCATGTTGTGTCATGTTGCCTTAATTGGCATTATGCAAGGAATTGTACAAAATCAATAAGCAAGTAATAACACGCTTGCAACCTTATAAGATAGGCAAAAAAAAAGGATTGAAAAAATTATGAAAAATACAAATGTTGATCAATTAGTAAACGAAATTTTAGGCGAACAAAACACGGAAACAAAAAAATGTGAATACGATTATTTTTCCCAACTTGTGAACGATTGTATAAAATTATTAAGACATAAAAAACCTGCATTTTGCTTTAAAGATTCTCAAGTCAAACAAATTCAAAGCGTTATAAAATGTAGTGTTTCATATGATGGAATTTATAACTTAATCCCAATAATCTAAAAAACTTAATCACACAAAATTAAAAAAAATATTGCCTATCTTATAAGGTTGCAAGACAAAAAAAATAAAGGACTGAAAAAATAATGAGTTTAGAAAAAATTAGAGAAAAAACATTTTGCCGCTATTGTGGTAATTCAATTCAAGGCAGAGAAAACATTGATTATATTAGAATTCCGTCGTTATCTTTCGGAACTGAACGTTTTGTTTGTATGCATTGCGCTGAAACAGTAAACAACATTTCAAGCTATAGCACGGAAAAAAACGACGTCAAAACATTTGGGAGTAACATGGAAGAGTCAAAAAAAACTTCCAAAAATTTCCAGTGGGCGGTGGAATTTGAGGGTGATTTATTTTTGCAGAGTCCAGTTGTCCATAATATCCCATTAGATTCTAAAATCAAAATAGCCGCTTTTTTAGCGTCTGAATATCATTTATATCCGTCGCATGATAGCACTGTAGCGATTGAATGTAAGTCAGATAGGAGATACAATTTCCACGGAATCAAAAACGAACTGGAGGGTATTTCCAAAATTATGGATATGACTTCCAATTGGAGCGGGCAACACATAAACATTAGTAAACTATCATGGGACAAAGAAACTGGAAATTTGATATTAGATTATGCAAAATTAATTTTTACTCCGCTTGCTATGTATCTAAGTTCACATCTATCGGAATGTGAACAGGTGTTCGGACGAAAATTCAAAAGTTACTGTGAATTTAGCACAACACACTTTCATCATGGGGATTGGCTGAATATTAGAGTTAATTCCAGTCGTGACGAGTCATGTTTGGAGTTTCGTCTTGCAAAATTTCAAAACGTCAATCAATACTTTTTTTTATTGAATTTTTGTCGTGATTGTATGGAATTAGTTGATCAATTAATTTCAGATAGTCCCAATGATTATAAGGCGGCAAAAATTGGAAATAAAATCGTAAAATTATTCGTCAAATACGCAAGCGGTAACGCTACATGTATGAGTGATATTCGGAACAAAAAAACAAGAATTTTAAAAAAAGATGAGGAATGGATATTTTGATTATATTATTTTTATATCTATTATTCACAAGAAAAAAATAAAAAAGGACTGAAAAAATTATGGAAAAAATGAGAATTAAAAATTTCAAGCATGGTAATTTAGTGTTAACTCCAATCGGTGGAAACAAAAACAGATTTACTTGTTTTTGCAAAAATGATTTTTATGGAATTGAAATTATAAATGAATTCAATTCCAGTGGTTGCAGGCAAACAATTTTCAATATTCAAAGTATAAAGGCGGTGGAATTATGAACGATTTTAATGATGATGAACTTGCAAGCATATACGGCGGTGACACTTACAAAACAATTGAAGAGTTAGGAAACGAGATACAATAAAATCATAAATAAGCCGCTGTAAAAGGTGGCTTATTTTTTTTGTCGTATACTTGTTAAAATTTTAACACTTGTTATTCATTTTGACTTGTAAGCTGATAAGATTCTACCTATGTAATTATGTCAATATGTGATAAAAACTCGTTACGTGTCAATCTGATATCCAAAAATGGTATTATGGTAGCAAGTTATCAAAACCAAAAACATTCACTTTAGGACTTTAGCACTTTACTAGACTAAAGCGCATTTTCAAAAACTTTCATATTACAATATGAAAAAACTCTGTCCATTTAAAGCGTTATCACTTTACCACGTTAAAGCGTTACCACGTTACTACTTTACTACGCTAAAGTGCTACTACAGTAAAGTGATGCAGTAATGAAGCGTGGCATTTTAATTCTCATATTGCAATATTAACATCCTGCAAATTTTGGCAAGTACCGATTTGGAATTTGTATCCTGCGATTTTTTTAGAGTACCGTTCTAAAATTTCAACCCTGCGCCATTTGATATTTTGTTCATATTACAATATGAATTTTTCATATTCATAAAAAAATACGAGCCATTTCTGACTCGTAAAAATTATATATTCGTGCGGATAAAATCTGACATCATGTATTTTGTACCTCTTGACATAAAATACGACGGATAATCACCATTTGAATCCTCTTTATTTTCGTAGCGGATTATACTTTTGGAAACTTTTCCATCTCCGCTTTCGTTATTCCAATGACAGAAGACGACGTTATCTTCAATACCATTTTCAATTGATAGTATTTTAACTCCTGTAAACGCTGAATCTGCGAATGTTGCAATTGCATCTTGATTGAATTCTTTCATAATATGTGAACCACCTTTTATTTATTTTGTAACTATATTATAGCATGGTATTTTGCATTTGTCAATCTAATTCTAATATTTATTTTTAGTATTATATTACAATATGAATATATTATTTTTATCATATTAGAATATGAATCTTTTGATATAAAATGTTTATATTACAATATGAAATAATATATATAATCATTGTTAAACTTTTAACATATGACCACAAAAATAAAGCATAGGCTGTTTAATTCCTATGCTAATAATATGTATGTTATACTAACCTTGATGTTACCTTGCTTGTTTGTAGTGCAATTGATTCTTGGTTAAAAACTTTTTTTAGTTCCTCGGTTAATCCGCTGATATCATCGTTATGCTTATCGAATACAAGAATTATGATTTCGAGTGACTCTTCAAATTCAACCGAACCATCTTCGTATTTATAGCATCCATGCGCTTCACGGATTGTAAATCCATCATAATACCTTGCTACAATGCCGCTTGCAACCTTGTAAGCTTCGACGGTTGACAATTTTTGAACCTTAGTTATTTTGTCGTTTAGTCCCAAAATGACTAAGTGCTGTGTAACCTTTTTTTCAATACCAAACATAAAATTAATTCTCTTTTCTTTTAAACTTCTTTTTGATCTATTTATATAATACCATAGTTTATATTAATTGTCAAGTATAATTGAAAATAAATTTATCAATTATAAAGCAAATTAAAATCTTTATTTTAGAATTGAATTGTTTATTTATTTAATTTCATATTAGAATATTAAAAAATATAAAAAAATTTATTTATATTACAATATGAAATATTTTGATCCTAAAAAATAGAGCCGCAAAATAATGCGACTCATGAATTTTATTTTTTGAATAATTTATATCCGTATATGTAGCGGTTAACCAGATACTCGGTTAGTGTCATTTCATACACCATAATAATTTTCTTCCTGCCCTTTTTAAAAACTTGCATTTTAAAAATCCTCTTTTCTTTATTACATTTTAGAATAATTCATATATGAAATATGAAAATGGAAACACAAGAATATAAAATCGAACCACGTAATCCCGCCGCTTTTTGTGATTTTGAATGATAATCCAATAGTATCATGATATACACCACCGTGTAACCTAATCCAAGAATTCTTAAAAGCATGTTCCATATAATTTGCACCCCTTATTTATTTTGTAATTATATTATACATCCTAAAATAATAATTGTCAAGGTGTATTCAAAAATAAATATTTGAATACACAATACTATTTTAATATTTATTTTAGAATTCAATTGTTTATTTATATTACAATATGAAAATTACTCAATATGATTTATTTTATATTACAATATGAAATAATTGATTCTAAAAAATACAGGTAGTAAATTAATACCACCTGTATAAATTTATAACTGCTTGTATAATTTTGTCATTTTATCCTTGTACTCAATACTGGTACATCCGTATCCCTCGCCTGTGTATTTAAGCGGCGCAAAAGATTGATTAGAAGAGCATTGCCCATAGCAATAAACAATGCCATCATCATCTAGTAGTCTAAATTTATGTGGCATACCCTTGCAGTCTTTGTGGGTATACTCATCCTTACCACTGTCAGAGATTGATTTACACCACTTCGTAATTTCGTAATTAGCCATATTCATTACCCACCTTTTCTTTATTTTATGTATATATTATAGCATGACAAACAAGGAATGTCAATATGTATTTAAAAATTATTTTAGATATTCATATTACAATATAAACATTTAATTAGATATTCATATTATAATATAAACATTTAATTAGATATTCATATTATAATATAAACATCTAACATATAAAATTAAAAGGACAGTGGAAACTGTCCTTTTAATTTACCAATCTTGATTTTTGGATACTTTTTCATATCCTAAGTTGTCAAAATTTTGCTTATAGCTGTGAATGGCTCTGTTGGTACTTGATGTATTCCATCCACCGTTATCTGTATAATACTGCCGTTTGTTATGATTAACTACGCAAATTGCGGTTGAAAAATAGAAATACTTTACTATATTACTTGTATTAAGATGTACTGACATATGATTACCAATAGTTTTATCCGAATGATTTTCCAACAAATGCTCAACTGATCTTAACATTTTAATGCACATCCTTTTCTTTATCTTATGTATATAGTATACCCCTATATGTTATATTTGTCAATATATATTTAAAATTTATTTTAGATATTCATATTACAATATAAAAATTTAATTATATATTTATATTACAATATGAAAATATTGATCCTAAAAAATAATAGGTAGTATATTTCAACCGCCTATTTAATATTGATATTATTGAATTATTAATTCATCCTCAAAAGCGCACGTTGTAAAACCATCTGCAAACACTATATGATACATATTACCAACCTCTTTAATGTCGGCTTCATCCTCTGTCAGTGCGTTTTTAATGGTGACTTTTTCGCCAGTTCTATTATTTAACTTAGAGTCACCGTTGTGAGTGTCAAATACATACTGTTTTGTGAAATCTAACATATTATTACACCGCCTATTATTTTATAATTCAAAAACAAAAAATCTTTTATGCAAAGCATTTTCTCGAACCTTAATATATACATCTTCGTAACTAACTTCTGTTTCAATTTTAGTATCTAAGTCACCATGTTGATCAATCATCTTTTGAAGTTCAATAATTACTTCACTAGCTTTCATAATTGGCACATCCTTTTTTAATTCATTTATAGATTATCTCCGACGTTTTATAAGCGTATGTAATATACTGCTGAATACTAACAGATAAACAACAACACATAATAACACGAAAAGCCATATCCACAAAGGCAGTAACACCAATCCCCATGACCATGTAATAATACCAATTAATTTTAGAATAACAAAAATAAAAAGTATTACCCATAGCAACCCTGTAAAATCATTTCTACTTGCATCCGTAGTTATTGCCATTTTCATAATTGACACATCCTTTATTTATTTTCTATATTTATTATACACCCATAATTATTAATTGTCAAGTTATTTGAAAACTTTATTTTTATTTAATATTCTAATATAATAATAATTCATATTACAATATGAAAGTATTGATTCTAAAAGAAAAGCGGCATATTTCAGCCGCCATATGTATTTACTTAATGGTTTTTAGTGCGTTGATAACATCCTTTTGCCCACCGCACATGAGGTTCTGCATCACCGAACCCATGTTATTTACAGGATTTTTCTTGCCTGTTGCGGTGAAAACTGGTACGGTTTCAAATGGGGTTTTAGTATAGTTTGGTTCAAACATTGTTTATACTTCCTTTTTCTTTTTTAATTTTGTTCTTCTCTTTTGATCTATATATATAATACCACTGTTTACATTAATTGTCAAGTTATTTTCCATATTTATTTTAGAATTCAATTGTTTATTTAATTAGTTTTATATTAGAATATGAAAATTATTTATATTACAATATAAATATATTATAGGACAAAAAAAAAGAATGGCATATTTCAGCCACTCTAATTCTTAGTAATTATATTTTAATAATTCTTTAATTTCTTTTAAGTCATTATCTGCAATTGGATAGTATATCCAACCATAGCCGTATTTAAAAGGTTTCCCCTCAAACTCTACCTCATATAATCCTATGGATTTAAGGTACTCACAGGCGGCTGTATAATCATATTTGTTGCCCTGTGCTTGCCATTCTTTAATTACTTTATCCTGCTCTTGTGTTCCTGCATTCATATCATTAAGGTGATATAACTTCCATAATCTGTGAATCTTTTTGAATATTGAATCATCAACATACTTTGCTATATCATCCAAGCATTGACCGCCTAAGACACAATCGGATTGTCTGCTGTTCCAAATTTCTCCGCTTGCAGTAAAGCATGGTCTACCTTGTTCATCGTCTTTTAATCCTATTTCCACTGTAACAAGATTTTTTTTGATATCATTCTCGTAAGCAATTTGACCAAAGTTAAAAGTATTTAACATATATTTACACATCCTCTATTTATTTTGTAACTCTATTATAACACGGCATTAATCAATTGTCAATCTTTATTTAAAATTTATTTAATTAATATTCATATTATAATATAAAAGTCTACCGTATAAAAATAAAGGAAAGATTTCTCTCTCCTAAAATTATCTAATTATTTCATTATCCCCTTTCTTATATTCTCCACTACAGAAAATATATTGTATGTACTGATATGGTGTGTGCTGTTGATTCCGTTGCAATTGTTTACCTCGATGAATGAGAATACACACCAAGCGATAAACAGGCTCACAGCCAAGATTAGAATCCATAATGATATGATGGTGATCTTTTCTTTAGCTTTCATATGTATTAAACCTCTCTCCTTTGAATCTATTTATATGATACACCAATTTCATTTAATTGTCAATACTAATTTAAAGTTTATTTTTATTCATATTATAATATAAATGATCCTAAATAAAAGTATTATATTACAATATGAATATATTATATTCTAAAAAAAGAAGAATGATTTCTCACTCTTCTCCTGTTGTTATTTTGAATTAATTGTATCAAACAGTCCTGCTTGCAATTGCTTCTCTGTCTCTTCTTCAAGCTTCAAACCATCTGTTCTCTGCGCCAGTGTTGCCACCACTATTGGATATACTTCATTGGGTACAAGTTCCACGGCTTGTGTAAACTGTTTGTCTGACTGTCTGCCGACTTCTTTGAGGAGTTTTTTGTAGCCGTTGTTAAACAGCACCGAAGATACCATTCCATCATCTCTATGGTCTTCCACTCTGGTGTGCAGGTAATATCCACGCTTTTCTGTGTTGCCGTTGGCATAATTTACGCCGCCCTTATTGTACGACACCGACACATTAACAAACCTATTAGGTACATTGGTTGCTAAATTTTTTTCGAATCTCATTTTAAAATTCCTCTTTTCTTTATTTTGTAATTATATTATAACTCCTAATTGTTTAATTGTCAAGGTGTATTCAAAAATAAATATTTGAATACACAATAGATATTTAAAGTTTATTTTTATTTAATATTCTAATATAAGAATTGTTTATATTGTAATATGAAAATATTGATCCTAAATAAAAAGGTATGATTTCTCATACCTTAATTAAACAATCTTCGAATGTGCTATTCTTAAAGAAAATGCTACCATTTAGGTTTTGTCCTGCTACTGTCTCATAGTGCCTAACATCATCTTTAACTACTGTTATCTTGACTCTGTTGCCGTTCTCCGACGAGTAAATGGCATCCACGATAAACTCATCACCCACATTTAAAGTCTTGTCCATGACTGCTGTAGCAAGTGTTATAAGTATATTCATACTGACACATCCTCTTCTTTATAATATATATGTTGCGGCTGTTGTAAGTGTAAGAAGTTCTTCTTTTGGCATTTTTGTTAGAGTTGCTTCGAATCCATTCTTAAAGAATAAGGCATCACTCGAATTAATTTTGTTGATAATAAAATCTCTGTCGTTAATCTTATTAACGTTTTGACCTGCCATGATCATCCAACTTCCTGTTCGATAAATTGCAACGGATTGCGCTTGAATATCTAAATCATTAAACTCATAGAGACTAATGTTTACTTGGATTGTTTTCATATTTAATACTTCCTTTTCTCTTTTAATCTATCTATATAATACACCCTAATTTTTTATTTGTCAAGACTATTAATAAATAAATATACCAATTATTATTTAGAATTCCGTAATTAAAAACTTTTTAAACTCTGCTGAAAATAATAATAATTTTAATATTACAATATAAAGATTTAATAAAGAGACAAAACCTTATATATACGTATAAGTATAAATATCTTTATCTCTTTCATTATCAGTATCGTTATCTTTATCTATATCTATATCTTTATCTATATCTATATCTTTATAAAGGTATTGTCTTGGTTATGTCCTGTAGCTTAATTTAGTTCATATTGTAATATAAATATAAACTAAATTAAGATAATTAGGTTTTGTCCTACCTCTTTTGAAATTCATATTACAATATGAAAATAATCCATATAAAAGGACGGCGGCTTGACAAAACTATCAGCCGTCGTCACATATTTGGCAAATGTTATGATCTCTCCATAGCACCTATTTGTCGTTATTTACCGCCCTTAAAGGGCGAGACACCATCATTTTTTTTGTTTCCCACAGAGCGAGGGTTACATATATTATACATTCAATCGGCGGTCATGCCGCCGCATATTCCGAATGGCGGTCATGCCACCATATATTCCGAGGGGAATTTCACCGCCCCAATATCATTCAGTGCATTAATTTTTATTAATCCTAGCTAAACGAAACCACTTGTAAAGTTCATACTTTTACCATCCTTTTCAGTGTTGGAACGTCGGCGCAGGCGAGCGGCGGCAGTTCAAATTTTTTCTTTTTTAATTAAGTTCATATAAGAGTTGCGACATCGAAACATATTTAGCGTAAACATTGCTTCTCACTTCCCTTTCCTTTACTATGATACTAGTATAACATGCTTTTGTTTATTTGTCAAGTCTTTTTCAAAATTTAATTTTGAATTAAAGAAAGAATTAATCAATTGGATCATCTTTTTTTTCTTGAAAATAAACAAACCAAGAAAGCGATTAACATTCGCATCCATCCCCTCATTCGTTATATTTATTATAGTCTATTATATCCAATTTGTCAAGTAATATCCTAAATTAATTTTTTATTCATATTATAATATAAAATATATAATATTGTAATATGGAAAAATCTTTGATTTTGACTTTGAGATAATAATCCATAAAAAGAAAAAGCAGTATTTCTACTGCCTTAGAATTATTTCTCTTTTTCAATCAGTAGTTTTTCAAGCCGATTGATTCCATCAACTGCGCCATCAATAGCTTCGGTGATTTCGTCACTGTCTTCTGTATTATCAAGAGCATAAAATGATTCCATCTCTGCAATGCCTATCTTAATATTGTGTAACTCTCTTGCACTAAACATAATTATTATCTCCTTAAAATAATTTAGTATGCATCCCTGTAATGCGTGTGAATTCGCCCTGTAACATATCAAAATATAGTCCACTAGATTTATAAATTATCGGCTCTGCTCTCCTTGTAGACAAGAATTTGACCGTATACGTATCATCTGCATCGAGTATAACCTCAAATCTGTCTGCATGTGACATATTGCGTGGTAAATTAAAGAGTATTGACTTGTCCGTACAAGTTATAACCCTTGCTCCTGTCATTGCAAGAAAGTGATTGCCACCTAATTGCTTTAGGATTGTTCTACTTACCTCTGTTAAAAACTCACCCATGATTAACTACCTCTTTTCTTTATTTAGGAATTATAATTTTTTATATCTAATAATCTCCATAGTATCATTGATGATGAAACTATCGCCATATTCTGATCTTTTGGAATCAATAAAAGAATCCAAGGCATCTTTAGTTTCAAACCATCCAAAATCTGGTTGTCCTGCGATTGTTGAATGAATTAAAAACGGTTTTGTAGGTTTATAAACATTCTCCATAATCCAATTCCTCTTTTCTTTATTTTGTAACTTAATTATAACTCCTAATTTATTAATTGTCAATAGTATTTAAAAATTTATTTTATAACTCCTACTAGTTTAGTAAGGTATAGAATAAATTCATATTATAATATAATAATTTAATTCCTACTAAGTTAGTAATGTATATAAAACTCATATTCTAATATAAGAATTGTTCATATTACAATATGAAAATATATCCTAAAAAGAAAAGGGAAACCATTTCTGATTTCCCCTCTTATTATGCAGTCAGTTCTTCAACTTCTTCTGCTGTGTGGTGCGCTCTGATGAACGTTTGATAGTCGAGGTTGACAGCGTTGAAACGCTTTTTCAGTGCCGCATTGTTATTCGTGCCACTCAATGAATTGTTGTTGTACGTCTCACTGATAGTCGCAAGTGTGTTGCCTGTAAAGAAGTGCAAGCACCAATCAGCCATCGTTTCGTCTGAAACATTTTTCTCAATGGCATTTTTGAAAGTCGGCAGAATTGAAAGTAAATGAGTCTGTGTGGCAACTCTTTTTGCGATCTTGGCATAAACCTTTTTCTCGTCGTCAGTGCCGTCTTTTTCGAGAATAAGCTGATGAACGGCTTGAATCTTTGAAAGCACATTCATGATGGTAACAACTTGATCATCTGTAATGACCGCATCTGCCATCAAAGGACGGAATTTTTTGGACTCAAATGTCACATCGTCGTTTGACTGATTTAGAGCCGCCCAACCGAACATGGCAATCTTAATGTCGGCATACTTATTGATAGCGGCAGGAGTCAAAATATCAGCGAATAAAGGACTTTCAATGATCTTGATGATCTGCTGTTTGCTGTTGCATTTTACCCACGCAAGTTCAATTGCGGATAGCGGCTTGCCGTTGTTGATACGGATAAAGATTTCAGAAATAAGGGCAGAAGTAATGTCTTCAAAAGATTGTACAGAAAAGGTGTAGTCTTTGATGTTGTCTTGGAATTCTTCGGGCAGTTCGGAAAACTTCTTGCCGTTGATGTTGTTGATAACAGTGCCGTCTTCCGTAGTAAACGGTTCATCGTCTTCATCATAGTCGGGGATATTGCAGAGTGCATAATCATCGTTCAGATAGGACGTAAGGGCATCTGAACGCTGTTTCCCCTCAATGCAGTCAAGACTTTTTTCGCCCTTAATGCAGTATAGCGGAGGGCAAGGCATCCAACCAGTAATCATGGAGTGAATCAAAAGGCTTTTACGTGCTTTGTCCCATACAAGGTTGCGCTGAATGATATTGTCGAATGTGATTTCGCAGTTGTTGATTTTTCTTGCTAAACTTTTGGCAGTCAGAGTAACGTTTGATTTTTTAGGCATTTTTGTAATCCTCTTTCAATTTTTAATTTTGTGTGTATCTCTTTTGTATGTTTATATATTACACCCATACTAATCAATTGTCAAGCGAATTTTAAAATTAATTTGATATTTTTTGAATTTATTTTTAAAACCATTTAATATATTTAATTCTAATATTAGAATATGAAAAGTTTATATATTTATTCATATTATAATATGAAATATATTATTCTAAAAGAATAGACGGTAGTTAATTACTCTACCGTCTTATATATCAAGTAGGAAAGGTGAAAACCTACTGATAACACTATTTTGGTTTATTACCATTTTTATAGATTCTTTCAATATCAGTAACAGCACCGTTGTTGTTAATATACTGCTCTAAGTTGCCGCATAAGCGTGTGTAGAACCCTTGTGAATGACGCAAGCACTTTACCTTGCTTAATACAACGCTTGCCTTGTCAACGTTGTCGATCTCTTCCAGTAAGTCTCCACACTCTAATTCTATGCAGACCGAAACAGTATCCATTGCCTTTAATGTATTTAATGTCATAATTTTTCTCCTTTTATAAATTTTGCAAATCGCCAATAACTTGCAACAAAACTTCAATTTTGCCATTGTTGCGGATAATTTCATCGTTAGGACAAAAAACACCGTTACTTACCTTTTGACATTGTATTATTTCATTAGTATACTTTGCTATCAATGCATCTACTGTCATAATATAAATCTCCTTTTAATTTATTGGTATTGAATTTACTTCTTCGATAGTAATTAGAACCGTTTTACCTTTAAACTCATCGTCTAAAGCCTGTTTGATTTTATATGATATATCTTCTGGTGTGTTAATGCTATAATGTGATTCTTCAACATCAACAAGCATTGCACGTTTCATTTTTACTACCTCTTTTCTTTAATTTGTAATTATATTATAACTCTGTATTTTAGAATTGTCAAGATATATTTAAACTTTATTTTTTATTTCATATTATAATATAATAATTGTTCATATTATAATATGAAGATGATCCTAAAATAAAAAAGCAGGAATTATCCTGCTTTTAATATTCTTTTTAGAAATTTGCTTTGAGTCGTAATTGTCGTAATTTTGATTGGAACGGCATCTTCAAGTGTTGCTTTGTACACTGGATGATACTTGTTGATCAAAGTGCATAATACTTCGTCATTGGCATTGTAACGCTCCACAAATTCCTCACGAATCAGTTGATCAAATCTGCTATCACTCACAGCTTTGTCATATCCTTTGACTATGAACCTCGGAATGTCCTCAATCGCATCGGGATTAGCGGCAATGTTTTCCTTGTCTCTTTCTGTCATGACGTACGGTAGTAGCGGTGCAAATTTGTACCTCTCTACTATAATGTTTAATGCGTTGCTTGTCAACATAAATTGTGTGTTGACGGCAGGAAGTACCGAATGAATCAGTGTTGGTCTTTTTAGGTGCGTTGAACCCTTAGTTTTTAATACTTCGCCTGTTTCTCTATTGATAAATGTCATAATTATCCTGCTTTCTTTGCGTTATCTAATTCTTCTCTGCGCTTATCGATATTCGTCTGCTCTTCAAGAGTGCATTCTCTCACATAAGATAATACAAATTTCTTATTCACCTTATATGTAGTGCCGCAATCACAATAGCCACGAATTAAGTAGTTGTTCATATGTGCATGATAGCGATCATTTTTATTCCTGCTTGTGATTTCTAATACTTTAAGCTTGTCTCCTTGTTCATCAATGCAAACTACAGGTCTTTTTCCTGCGTTTGCATATCCTGCCTTTGTCATATTAACCCAATATATTTTGTACATGGTATTTTGCCACTCCCTTATTTTATTTTGTCTTGTTTATTTGTTTGCAAAATATTTTAATATTTCAAATGTTTCGTTTGGATAAGTATTAATATTGGATAGTAGTAAATTGATAAAAAATTCGTTTTCTTTTTCGTATACTCCTTTAATCCAATTGTATATACTCTCAATATCACTAGCATTTTCTACTGTATAAGTACCAGTTGTTGGTTTAATAATATCCCAAACAGGATGTTGCTTTTCAAAAACAAGATACGTATCTCCGCTGACTTTTTTTGTGCCAACAAGAGAAAATCCATCAAGAAAATATTCTGCTGACAATTGTTTGATGATACCATTCGCCAAATCTACATTTATCAATTCTGTTTTCATAATTTAAGTCTCCCTTTATTTATTTTGTAACTTTATTATAACATCTGTTTATGTAATTGTCAACTGTTTTGAAAAATAAATTATTTAATAAAACAAAGAAATATTAAGTCACCATCTAATTTTGCTCCTAATAACAGGAATCCGTTTACAATCATCGGTTTAGTATTAATCCACCAATCTTGCTTGGGAACTGCCATTGATATAACTTCACGATCTTTCATTTCATTTTCTCCTTATTTAATATTGTGTTGCACAGTATCCTATACATTGTGGATATCCGTATCTCTCCATGTAGTCAATTCCGTTCATTTTTTTTACACAAACATATACTGTATCTTTCCATCCAATACGTGTATCATTGACTGGTGCTTTGCCTATCACGATATCTTCAACGTCAAATATATTGTTCCATTGCTTAACAATATATTCTTTCATCTCTGTTTCGTTGTTAAACTCCTGCTTTTCCAACATTGCATCTGCTAACGTACCTCTTTGTGGACGAAAGATAATGTTCATAATATATCTCCTTTTATTTATTTTGTATCTTTATTATATATCCTAAATAATGAATTGTCAATAGAAATAGAAAATAAATATATTTATTCATATTATAATATGAAATATTTATATATAAAAAAGGATAAGATGATTTCTCACCCTATCCAATGTTTTATTTTACGAGACAGCATTCTTCAACTTTCCAACCGTCTGCGCCACCGTATTCATCTGCCATGTACTGTTCAAGTCTTACATATTTGTCAGTGCCGTCAACGGATGAACCATATATAGAATAACCACCCATATTAGGTCTGTAAGCCTTGTTGTTGCTTGACACAATATAAGTTCTTGCATCTTTGGAGAAAGGCTTGGTGAAGCTGTCCTGCGTGAATGTGATACGTCCCACAAGATGTTCTTCTGGTGTCGTATTGTACTGCGCCAAACAATGTTTTTTCTCTTCGCTCTTTTCATGATCTCTAAAAGCTTTGGTTAATTCTGAATAAGTCATAGTCAATTCCTCTTTCTTTTTTTAATTTCTATATTTATTATATATCCTAAATAATGAATTGTCAACACTATTTAAAAGTTTATTTTTTTATTCATATTACAATATGAAATTAATTCATGTTCATATTTTAATATAAGAAAATATCATATTATAATATAAAGGAATGCTTATTTATGTTAATATTACAATATAACCATCTATCCTTTGATTTTTGACAGTTGAGCAAGGTAAATTCTAAAAAAACGAAAAGTAGTCTATCCTCCAACTTTCTATGAGTACCCATCCAACATTCTACAGAAACGAATAGTAAGTGCCTTACTTTGACTTGTATTGAGTCAGCGTGTATAAATAGAGAAAGAGTATAGCCTATCAATTAAGACGGCTATACTCTCTTGTGGGGTGAATTAAGGGTAGGGAACGTTAAAGGTTATTAATTATTTTTGACATTTAGCTTGACGATTTACATATTTTTTAAAAATGTCAATCATCAAATTTCCAACTTCTCGATCTGAAAGTGTATGTGCTTTAATAATATTATCAATTAGACAATCTAAAACTTCACTCCACATACAAGTGAGTTCAAAATATTGATTAGGTGATGTAAATTTAGAAAGTCTGAATTCAAGACGATTGTTATATTCAAGGCTAATCCAAGATGAATGCTGTGAGTAACTAACTGCTTTTTGCGCCCAACCAGTAAAAAATCTACCACAGATTTTTTTGGTTTCTGGTGCATTTTCGGCTAAGTAATGATATAACACATCCAACGCTTTTGTGTGATGTCTAAGAGTATCAATAGTGTCGTAGTTTATGTATTTGGTATCCCCAATATTAATATGTTGACCACATTCTGGAGCAGAAAATTTAACATATTTATCAAATGTTTTAAACAGTTTTCTTACTCCATTTAATCCATGATACATAGGAGATTTTAATTCAACACCATTGTATGGTAAAGTACAATCAAATGTAGGAAGAAGATGGTACTTTCCAACTAACATTGACAGATAATCTTCC